>Ga0209487_1000521_pt1 | contig 34923 bp, 47 predicted proteins | sample Poulit2012_FD_187524 | JGI IMG/M metagenome (GOLD analysis project Ga0209487, IMG submission 187524) | Agricultural soil microbial communities from Georgia to study Nitrogen management - Poultry litter 2012 (SPAdes) (version 2) | ecosystem: Environmental > Terrestrial > Soil > Agricultural land...
TCAAAGACTCAACCTATCCCAGGCTTTCAATCCAATGGGCTCACTGCTTGGTATGCTTGCGGCACAGCTCATTGTGATAGAAGCACTTAGATCAGATCAATTTACCACGGATGAATATAACGCCCTGGGAATCCTTGAAAAAACTGCAATCAGGGAACATGATCTTGGGGTCATCAGTCTACCTTACATTGGTTTAGGAATATTGGTTCTGATCATTCTCTTCATTATTATACTGACACGTTTTCCCATAGCCAGAGAAGATCAGACAATGACATTTCGCGAATCATATGCTCTCCTTTTAAAAAATCCGAGATATTATGAAGGAGTCATCGCACAAGGATTTTATGTCGGGGCTCAGATCATGTGCTGGACATTCATATTTCAGTATGTAGATCACATGAATACGCTCAGACCCCCAGATGAACAACTCACCGCGACTTGGTACAACATGGCTGCTATGATTTCTTTTTTAGCAGGACGGTGGTTATGCACCTGGTTGCTTCGATTCATATCCAGTCCCCGATTGATGCTACTATTCTCTGTCGGTGGTGTTTTGGCTTGTACCGGAACGATCTTATTACCCGGAATGGCGGGTTTGTATTCTCTTGTTTCAATCAGTATTTTCATGTCGCTGATGTTTCCTACCATCTATGGAATTGCTCTTGAAGGGATGGGAGATGAGGCCAAACTTGGTTCTGCCGGTCTGGTAATGGCTATCGTCGGCGGGGCATTGATGCCTCCCTTACAAGGTGCTATATTGGACTGGGGCGGTCCCGGGTTTGATGATGTTGCCGTTTTTGGTTTTATTCCGGAAGTGAAATTTTCCTTCATTCTACCTTTGATATGTTTGGCTGTCGTAGGACTGTATAGCTATCGATCCCTCCACACAACAACCTAAGTATTCATGTTATTGATTCCGGCAGGCGGTGATGAATATTGAGCCCAATGAAACTGAACATCAACGATCCCTTATTTTAACCCGCATCATTCACCACAACATTATTTTATTTGTTCTGTCTCGCTGATTATTAGATGATTGTTGTCATTTGTTTTGCTTCATCTCGTCTTATGGCCGAGACACGTGCATCATCCTTCGTTGCAAAAGCCTTGCAATAGAATACTATTCCTGCAGCTTTCGTCGCCTCGGATCTACATGCAGCAAAACTTATGAATAATCCGAGTTAAAAAGCAGGTCGGTTCCTTTTATTCCAAACAAGAATAAAAAGAACCGTTTGCAAGGTGACAGCGATGCAATTTGTAATAGCAAGGGCCATCACACCAAAACGAAAACCATATAAAGCCCAAAAAAGATATACACCTATCCAGCCAGATACATATCCCATTGACATGCTGCTCGCATACGGCACCCGATATTCCTTTACCACCTGGATCGCGATCACAAAACAGGCTGCTCCTCCTACAATCATTCCAAGTATTTCAAAAATAGAATCAGGTATAAAATTCAATAGCCCCATAAAAAGATGAGTTTATCAGATACATATTAATATCTGTTCATTTGAGAGACAAGTTCATGATTTTGTACATCTTGATCGATGCCTGACTTCATAGAACTATTGTCTTTTTTGAAATAAAATATCTCACTGCAAAGTGGAAGGTCAGGTTATTCTTCCAATATAGGATCAGTCGCTGGCTGATTCTGCTCTCGTTCCGCCCTCCCTTTACAAGTCAAGCACAATTCTGAGTCGCCGATTTTACGATCTTCCCAAGCTTCTTTTACGGATCCTTCGTTTTGTTCTCGATTTCGGATATGCTGACAGTCAGAGTACAAATGATATTTATTCCCATGATTTGTCCAATAGACGTGATCAACTCCATTATTTAGCTCCCGGATCAGATCAGTTTGAGCGTTGATCTCTTCTGTATATTTTTCAATGGAAGGAGGATCAAAATCGATCCCTGATATCCCGGCAATAAGCATCGCCACAACCGCTACCCCACCAGCAATACCTTTCGTTTTTTTATCAAGATCCTTATTTGCAAGAAGTAAGATAATGAGAGGAAGAAATGATAAAACCGCCATAATCGCTCCCAGCTGATTCTGTATAAAAAACTTGGTTTTATTTTGCTCGGACGCAGGATCAAGCCGATTTGCTTTTTTCCACAGCTGAGATCCGGTGATAGACAATGCAAGAATCACAACAAGTGTTACGATCAACCAGGTCAGCATCTCATTGTTCAATAATTTAAGTATTGCAAATATCTGTCCTCCGATCGCTAATATCCATGCGAGCATAGCAAACAAACGGAATTGTTTTGCTTTACCTTTGGCCTCCGAAGACGCTACGAATTGTTTTGGATCAGTCATTTTCTTTATTTTATTGTAAGAGGCGAAAATACAAAATTATTAAGAAACTTACAGCTTATTTTTCTTTCTCATAAAATACATATGAATTAAAAAATTCATCTCTATATTTTTGCTACAATTTGAGATCAACGCTATTTTGTACCATCACTTAGCTTTAATAAGCTTATCTTTGCCCAATTAAAAAACGGCTGTATTTTCAGAGTCACATTGAAAAAACCATTATAGCCGATCATTTATCAAAATCGAATTATGAGTGTAATATTTGAAGAACTCATCAAACAATTTCAGCTGCCTCTGCAGGATCCGGTGTTGATATTCTCCTTGGTTCTTTTTATTATTCTTTTGGCACCTATCGCTATGCAGCGCATACGAATGCCGGGAATCATAGGACTGATCGTATCCGGAATCATCGTAGGCCCCAAAGGCTTAAACATCCTTGGAGATAGTCTTTTTATCGATGTTTTTTCCACCATCGGTTTACTTTATATCATGTTTATTGCGGGGCTCGAGTTAAATTTGACAGAATTCAAAGCCAACAGGAATAAGAGCTTACTATTTGGTTTATTTACATTTACGATCCCGCTGGCAATCGGATTCCCCGTTCTTCATTATCTTTTAGGTTTCGACTTTTACGCAAGTTTACTGACAGCAAGTATGTTTGCCACTCATACTTTGGTGACATATCCAATTGTCAGTAAAATGGGGGTTTCAAAAAACTCGGCCGTAGCCATCACAGTCGGAGGGACCATTCTGACGGACACTGCTGTGTTGGTTATGCTTGCTGTGATCTTGGGTGCTCATGAAGGAGGTCTTACTCAAGAGTTTTGGATCCGACTTACCATCTCGATCTTGTTGTATTCAGCGTTTATGTTTTTGGTAATCCCCCGGATTGCGAAATGGTTTTTTGAAAAGCTCGAAAGCGAAAAGCACTCCCACTTCATTTTTGTTCTTTCGGTTGTTTTCTTTGCTGCATTTTTGGCAGAGATCGCCAGTCTGGAAGCCATTATAGGAGCTTTCGTCGCAGGATTGGCACTCAATAAACTGATACCCAGTTCTTCGGCTCTTATGAACCGAATCGAATACATTGGGAACTCCTTGTTTATCCCATTTTTCCTGGTCTATGTTGGTATGATCGTCGACATGCGAGTCATCCTAAGCGGATGGATGGCGCTGATCATCGCAGCATCTTTGACGATTGTTGCGATCTTTGGAAAATGGGCAGCTGCCATGTTTACGCGACTTGTATTCAAATATTCCAAAGATCAGGGTAATCTAATCTTTGGTCTGAGCAGTGCTCATGCAGCTGCTACTCTTGCCGTGATTCTCGTGGGCTACAATGCAGAAATCGTCGATGATAATATTCTGAATGCAACCGTTATTATCATTCTTGTGACTTGCGTCGTTGCTTCCTTTGTCACTGAAAGAGCAGCTAAAAGTCTGGCGGAAAGTTCTGCCGAAGAAGAAGAAAGCGATGAAACCACCTCAAGTCTTAGCATGGAGCAAATTCTTATCCCGGTCGACAATCCGGTCAACATTGATAAAGTCTTGGGATTCTCGGTATTGATAAAGGATCAAAAATCAGAAAACCCACTCACTCTACTCAATGTGATACCTAACTCGGATGAGGCTGAAAAAACTATCGCCCGTGCAAAACAAGAACTTGAAAGGTTTTTAAGCGAAACGACCGGTGCCGATACCAATGCGAATATCATGGTCACGATCGATCAAAATGCAGCCAGTGGAATCTCTCGTACTTCCAAAGAACTTGCAGCTGATGTTATTATTCTTGGCTGGCCGCAAAAATCTGGTTTTCTTGGCAAGCTGGAAGGAAACAAAATGGAGAGCATTCTGGACAAGACGGTCAAAACTCTATTTATCTGTGATTTTCCTACGCCTTTACTCAATCACAGAAGCCTCTTTTTGATCGTTCCTCCCAATGCAGAATATGAAGAAGGATTTACGGTATGGCTCAACAAGTTGATCAAACTGGCTCTTGAACTTTCCATCCCGATCAATCTAAATTGTACGGAAAACACACATAATGCTATTTTGAGATATACCAAAAGCAATAAAATCACGGTCAATCTAAACTTTAAACATTTCAATGACTGGGAGGATTTCCTGATCATATCAAGAGAACTATCAGACTCAGATCTGATCGTCATGGTTTCAGCAAGGAAGGGATATATTTCTTATAATAGTCATCTGGACAAGCTGCCAGAAAAGCTTGAAAAGCATTTTCCTGATGTGAATAAAGTCATTATCTATCCACAATAAAAAATTAAAAACCAGGATATTTCCAAACAAAAAAGTAGCTACCTCAGACAAGAAGCAGCTACTTTTTTTGTTTCAATCTTCAAAAATGGCCCGACAAAATCGGGCAAGCTTATATTTATTTCTGTGCGTCCATCACTTTTTTGAGAGTGCTGCCGATTTCTGCAGGAGATTTCACGACCGTGATTCCGCATTCAGCTAAAATTTCCATTTTCGCAGCCGCGGTATCGTCTTTACCACCGATAATAGCACCTGCGTGTCCCATTGTACGCCCTTCAGGTGCAGTCTGTCCAGCAATAAAACCCACCATCGGTTTTGTTCCATGTTCTTTATACCATCGAGCTGCCTCTGCCTCAAGATTCCCTCCGATTTCTCCGATCATGACAATTCCTTCCGTCTCTGGATCATTCATGAACAACTCCACTGCTTGTTGAGTAGTTGTTCCGATGATAGGATCTCCCCCGATCCCGATCGCGGTAGAAATACCCAATCCAGCTTTCACTATTTGGTCTGCAGCCTCATAAGTCAAAGTACCAGATTTTGAGATCACTCCGATTTTTCCTTTTTGAAACACAAAGCCGGGCATAATCCCAACCTTGGTCTCACCAGGTGTGATTACTCCGGGACAGTTTGGTCCGATAAGACGGCAATCGTATTGAGAAATAAAGGCCATTACTTTGGTCATATCCTGGACCGGAATGCCTTCAGTAATACAGATGATGGTCTTGATTCCTTCTGCCGCACTTTCCATGATAGCATCTGCAGCAAAAGCAGGGGGTACAAAAATAATTGATACATCAGCACCTGTTTCTGAAACAGCTTCCTTGACGGTATTGTATACGGGACGGTCAAGATGCGTCTGACCACCCTTTCCGGGGGTCACTCCTCCCACTACATTGGTTCCATATTCGATCATCTGGTCTGCATGGAAAGTTCCTTCCGATCCAGTAAATCCTTGAACAATAACTTTTGAATTTTTATTTACTAATACTGACATATCTGATAATGGATTAATATTTTTGTATGATGAAGACATCTTCATCTTTCTTTTTTAAATAATATCTTTCCCGGGCATACTTCTCTTTATTTGAATTCAGATCTTCCCAGGCATCACGAACCACATCTATTTGGTTATTAAAATATTCAATATTCTGCTCCAATTCGTTGATCTCTCTGGACAATGCAATTTGATTCGTCAATTTATTTTGATCAAAAAAGACCATCCAGACCAGAAAAGCTAAAGCACCAACGACATACTTATTTAAGAAAAAAGTGGGAATCGCATTTAAAAACAGAGCATAACCATTTCGTAACCAACGGATCATAATATTGAATTTTCTTCAGATAAAAAACCCCAACAAAGGAGCCCCCTAAATATAGGGATAATTTTTATCCGAGTAAAGCCTTTCCAAGATAAATACCACTACTACCAAGCTCTTCTTCAATGCGTAACAATTGATTGTATTTTGCAATACGATCAGATCTTGAGGCTGATCCGGTTTTGATTTGTCCGGTATTTAGTCCTACGGCAAGATCTGCGATCGTTACATCTTCCGTCTCACCACTACGGTGACTGATCACAGAAGTAAAAGCATTGATAGAAGCAAGATTGACCGCATCAATAGTCTCAGACAAACTTCCGATCTGATTGACCTTGATCAGAATGGAGTTACCGGCGCTTTCCAAAATCCCTCTTTCCAGTCGATCCACATTCGTAGCGTAGAGGTCATCTCCTACCAACTGCACTCTGTCACCGATTTTGTCAGTTAACGTCGACCAACCTTCCCAATCATCCTCATCCAAACCATCTTCAATCGAGAAGATCGGATATTTCTCTACCCAATCCTTCCAGTATTCGACCATTTCGTCGGAAGAAAGCTTCGAACCATCAGACTGAGCAAAATGATAGACTCCATTTTCCCGATCATAAAACTCAGAGGCCGCCGCATCCATTGCAATGTAAAAATCTTCTCCCGGCTTGTATCCCGCTTTTTCAATAGCTACCAGGATAACCTCTATAGCTTCCTGATTTGATTTGATATTGGGTGCAAAACCACCTTCATCCCCTACATTGGTGGAATACCCTTTATCTTGCAATACTTTCTTCAGATGATGAAATACTTCCGTCCCCATTCTCAAGCCTTCACTAAACTGATCTGCATTCATAGGCATGATCATGAATTCTTGAAAATCAATACTATTATCTGCATGACTTCCACCATTGAGGATGTTCATCATCGGTACAGGCAAAATATGTGCATTGACCCCACCGATATATCGATACAGAGATAAGCCCGTTTCTGCAGCAGCAGCTTTTGCAGCAGCCAGAGAAACACCCAGGATTGCATTGGCACCAAGTTTAGATTTATTATCGGTTCCATCCAGCTCGATCATAAGTTCATCGATATATCGCTGATCTGTTACTTCCACACCGATCAATTCCTTGGCGATATCTTCTTCTACATGTCCCACAGCTTTTTCGACTCCTTTACCCAGGTACCTTTTAGGATCATCATCGCGTAGTTCTACTGCTTCATACATACCCGTCGACGCTCCTGAGGGAACAGCAGCTCTCCCGGCAAATCCGGCTTCTGTAAACACCTCCACTTCAACGGTCGGATTTCCTCGTGAATCCAATATCTCCCTTGATTTTACATCAATTATTGCACTCATATTATTACTTTTACTTGTTTATTTTTCTTAATTATAGAGATAAATTCATCAAAAAGATAACGTGAATCATGAGGTCCGGAATCTCCTTCCGGATGGTATTGAACCGAAAAGACATTTTTATCTTTCCATCTCAATCCCTCCACTGAATTATTATTCAGATTCACATGGGATATCTCTACTATATCTTTATGTTTTTCCACATCCTCCCGAACTACGCCATAGCCATGGTTTTGAGCCGTAATTTCTCCCAGACCAGAAATCAGATTCAATACAGGTTGATTCGTGCCTCGGTCCCCGGGATGAAGCTTGTCAACAGTCAATCCGGAAGCTATCGCAAGCAACTGATGCCCCAGACATACTCCAAACGCGGGTATACGACTCTCAAGAATTTCCTTTGCAAGATCAATCGCATCTCCCATTTCATTAGGATTACCTGGACCTCCTGATAAGAGAATCCCATCAGGATTCCATTCTGATATTTCATTCCAGCCTGTCCTGCCGGGAAAAACTCTTAGATAAGTATCTCTTTGAGCTAAAAGATCAAGCAAACTTTCCTTCACTCCAAAATCAACCACGGCAACTTTAAGAGAAGAATTTTCATTTCCATAATCAAAAGCTTTGGCATGAAAAACCTCTTCTACTATATTCATCCCATTGTCAAAATGAAATTCATCCAATTTGCCTTTAAGTGTATCAATCTCACCACCTTCGGATGATATCACTGCACGCAAAGTTCCTTTATCTCTTATTTTGCGTACGAGTGCTCGTGTATCCACACCGCAGATCCCCACGATGTTATTATTATTCATAAACTCTTCTAAAGACAAATCGCCCTGATAACGAGAAAAGTGATCGCTAAAATTCCGGCAGACAAAGCCAGAGACCCCACCACGATCAGCCTTAAAATCAGATTTGCATCCATAATTTCCAATATGTGAATTGGAGCTGACAATAATTTGAGAAACTGAGGACGGATCTGTCAGCATTTCTTGGTATCCGGTCATAGATGTATTAAAATTAATTTCACCGAACACAGTGCCTTTTTTACCAAAAGGCTGACCAGTAAGAACTGTTCCATCGGAAAGGATGAGGAGAGCTACCCCTTCAGTGTTTGGGTCTTCCATAGGACAGGTATATTTATTAGTTCATGCAAATATAAGCAAAAAAAAAGTCGGTAAAACCGACTTTTTTATTTTTATTCTTCTTCTTGTGATTTTCTTGCTGAAGCACCGCGGCCTCGACCACGCCGAGTACGACCTCCTCCTCTTCGAGTTCTTCTTCGGCCAGGTGTTTCACCATCCTTCAAATCATAAGTTTCATTGAAATCAACAAATTCGATCAATGACATTTGCGCGCCATCGCCTTTCCGATAACCCAACCGAATAATCCTCAAATATCCACCGGGCCGATCTCCGATCGCCACAACCACTGGACCAAAAAGCTCTTTGACAGCCTCTTTATTTTTCAACTTACTATAAACAATCCTACGCGAATGCTGGGTATTATCCTTAGCTCTCGTGATAATAGGTTCAAGATAGGGTCTCAGAACCTTAGCTTTTGCGTGGGTTGTAATGATACGTTTGTGCTGTATCAAAGAAATAGACATGTTTCGGAGGGTTGCTTCCCTGTGAGCAGCAGTTCTGCCCATCTGTTTGTGTTTTTTAGCGTGTCTCATTGATCATTAATTTATTAACCTCGCAGCACGATCATTTTGATATGATATGGTTACTGCAAAAATTCATATATTTATTCTTCATCCAGCTTATATGGACTCAGATCCATACCGAATGTAAGATTTTTACCTTCAACCAGTTCTTCTACTTCTACCATTGATTTTTTTCCGAAGTTCCGGAATTTCATCAATTCATGTTCTTCATATTCCACCAAATCACCCAGTGTGTTAATTTTAGCAGCTTTCAGGCAGTTATAAGCTCTCACAGAAAGATCAAGATCCTCCAATGGAGTCTTCAGAAGTTTTCTCATATGGAGGATATGCTCATCCACGATATCATCTTCAGCCTGAGCATCCGTTTCGAAAGTAATATTTTCATCCGTGATCAAAAGCAAATGCTGAATAAGGATTTTCGCACCCTCTTTGATAGCATCTTCCGGATGAATTGTTCCGTCCGTTTTGATCGCTATATTCAGTTTTTCATAGTCGGTTCTCTGCCCTACACGAGTGTTTTCAATGCTATATTGGACATTCTTGATCGGAGTATAAATAGCATCCACAGGAATTACGCCAATCGGAGCATCCTTCGGCATATTTTCTTCTGCAGGTACGTAACCTCTACCCTTAGTAACTGTAAATTCGATTTCCAAATTTACAGATGGATCCATTCTGCAAATCAACAGATCAGGATTAGTCACACTAAAAACATTGGTGTGATCCTCAATATCTCCGGCTCTAAATTCATCTTTCCCTTTGATGGTCAGATAAATTTTCTCCTCTTTCATCTCCGGATCGTCCAATTTACTTTTTAGTCGAATTTGTTTGATGTTCAATACAATTTCGACAACGTCTTCTACCACCCCTTTGATCGTGCTGAATTCATGATCAATTCCGGCAATTCGTACAGAAGACACGGCAAATCCTTCCAAAGAAGACAGAAGTACACGTCTCAATCCGTTCCCTATCGTTTGCCCAAAACCTGGCTCTAAGGGTTTGAATTCGAATTGACCGTCAAACTCATCAGCTTTCTGGAGTAGGATCTTGTCTGGTTTTTGAAAATTCAGCAGGCTCATATGTAATAATTTAAATAATTTAGTCTATAAACTACTAAAGGCAAAGACAGTCCATGCCTTTGCCAAGTAAGTATTGTGCTTATTTTTATTTTGAGTACAACTCAACAATCAGCTGCTCATTTATGTTTTCAGGGATCTGCTCTCTTTCAGGATAAGAAACAAATACCCCTTCCATTTTGTCCGCATTAAATTCAAGCCAAGGGAACTTTCGAACATCCGATTTGGCATTTACGGAATTTTGGATTACTTCAAGGCCTTGTGATTTCCCACGGACTCCGACCACATCTCCAGGCCTCAATTTAGCAGAGGGGATATTGGTCAAAACACCATTTACTACAATGTGTTTGTGGGTCACAAGCTGACGAGCTGCAGCTCGGGTAGGTGCAATTCCAAGCCGAAAAACTGTATTATCAAGTCTCGACTCAAGTAATTGCAACAGAATCTCGCCTGTTACTCCACCCGCTCCGGAAGCTTCTACAAAAAGATTCCTAAACTGTCGCTCTAATATACCATACGTATATTTTGCTTTTTGCTTCTCCATCAGCTGAAGAGCATAATCAGATCTCTGGCGGCGTCTTCGATTCCCTCCATGTTCACCAGGAGGATATTTTCTCCTTTCATAATACTTGTCATAACCGTAAATCGGTTCGCCAAATGCTCTGGATTTTTTGGTTTTTGGTCCAGTATATCGTGCCATTTACTAAATGTTTATCTTCAATTAAGTAAGGTAATAGAGTCTTATACTCTTCGTCTTTTCGGAGGTCGGCAGCCATTGTGAGGCAGCGGGGTAATATCCACGATCCTTCTGATCTTGATCCCCAATCCGTCGATCGCACGTATAGCGGCTTCACGGCCCGATCCGGGACCTTTCACAAAAACTTCTGCAGACCGCATTCCGGCATCATAAGCAACCTGTCCCGCATCTGATGCAGCTACTTGAGCAGCATAAGGTGTGTTTTTCTTAGATCCTCTAAAACCAGCTCTACCAGCTGTTCCCCAAGAAATCACATCCCCTTGTTTATTGGTCAGGGTAACGATGATGTTATTGAAACTTGCGGTGATGTAAACAAACCCTTCCGGATCTACATGCAGTCTTTTTTTTCTCTTTGCTTTTGCCATCTCTTTATTTTATATCAGTCCGCTTATTGATTTACTTTTTTCTTATTAGCTACCGTCTTTTTCCGACCTTTTCGAGTTCGGGCATTCGTTTTTGTTCTTTGCCCTCGGACAGGAAGTCCCCGCCTGTGTCTCAATCCACGATAGCAAGCTATATCCATCAACCGCTTAATATTCGTTTGAACTTCCGACCGTAGTTCTCCTTCGACAGAATATTCATTCTGAATCACATTGGAGATATCACGGATATTTTCTTCCGTCCATTCCTCCACTTTCATATCTTCCGAAATATTGCTTTTTGCGAGAATGTCCTGTGCGCTACTCTTCCCTATACCAAAAATATAGGTCAGTGCAACAACACCCCGCTTTTGTCTCGGTAAATCAACACCTGCTATTCGTGCCATAATATTTTATTTTTATCCTTGACGTTGTTTCAATCTGGGATTCTTCTTATTAATAATATATATTTTACCTTTCCTTCGAACAATCTTACAATCTGAAGATCGCTTCCTTACTGATGCTCTTACTTTCATTTTAATTCAAATTTTATTTATAACGGTACGTTATTCTTCCCCGTGTAAGATCGTAAGGAGACATTTCAATCGCAACTTTATCTCCGGGCAGGATACGTATATAGTTCATACGCATTTTTCCGGAAATGGTGGCCACTATCAAATGATCATTTTCCAATCTCACACGAAACATTGCATTTGACAATGCTTCTTCGATTACGCCGTCTTGTTTTATAATTCCTTGCTTAGCCATATTTTCCCATTTCGGAGTGCGAATATACACGAAATTTATCAAAAATCAAGGAGATTCGGATTATTTTTAATATTTTCCTCGATTCTCCCATGATCAGACAATATATCTGCTTCACTAACGCCAACAGCGACAGTATGTTCAAAATGAGCAGAAACACTTCCATCACGAGTACGGATAGTCCAGCCATCATCTCCTTGATATACGTGCCGTTTTCCCAGGTTGATCATCGGTTCGATGGCGATCACCCATCCGGCCTGGAGTTTTTTCCCTTTTCCTCTTCTCCCGTAATTAGGTATTTGTGGCTCTTCATGAAGCTCGCGACCTACCCCATGCCCCACCAGCTCACGAACCACACCATAATTATATTTTCTTTCAGTATGTCTCTGCACAGCAGCTCCGATATCACCTATTCGGTTTCCGACAACCGCTTTTTCAATTCCTTTGTATAGACTTTCCCTCGTAATTCTTAAAAGATCAACCGTATCTTCGGGGATTTCACCAATGGCAAAAGTATAAGCAGCATCGCCATAATAGCCTTTCGAATAGGTACCACAGTCAATAGATACAATATCTCCATCTACAAATTCCTGATCATTCGGTATCCCATGCACCACAACATCATTTGGTGAAATACACAAGGTCGCAGGAAAACCTTCATATCCTTTAAAGGCAGGGCGTGCGCCACGATCTAAAATTAACTCTTCTGCTGCCTTATCCAATTCATTGGCAGTGATACCTGGTTTTAGGATTTCGGCTATCAGAGCTAATGCATCACTTACGATCAGACAATTTTCTCTGATCAGTTCAATCTCTTCCTTTGTTTTAGCGTAAATTCTTTTAGACATCTATTTATCAACTACAGATCGCTTCCGATTGTTTGCATTGAACTGCTTCTTCCACGTATTCTTCCGGACTTCACAAGACCATCATATTTACGCATCAACAGATAAGATTCGATTTGCTGCAGAGTATCAAGTACCACTCCTACAATAATAAGCAGTGAAGTCCCTCCAAAGAAATAAGCAAACAATTGATTCACGCCAAATAATGTGACGATGGCAGGAAGGATCGCTACAATTCCCAGAAAAACAGATCCGGGCAAAGTTACCCGAGTAGTCACTGCATCGATAAAATCTTGTGTAGGTTTCCCGGGTTTGATACCGGGAATAAATGCGTTTTGTCTTTTCAAATATTCTGCATATTGCTTCGGATTCACCAGAAGTGCAGTATATACATAAGTAAAAATCACGACCAGAAAGAAATAAATAACATTGTACGGCAGGGACGAGATATCAGTTAATTTTGCGAGAAAACCATCCGGACTTGCCGTCTCTCCCATAAAGTACTGTGAGATAGTACTGGGTAAAAACATAAGTGCCTGTGCGAAAATGATGGGCATCACCCCGGCGGCTGCCACTTTCAAAGGAATGTAATCCCGGGCACCTTGAATAGGAATATTACTACTTCTACCCACCATTCTTTTGGCAAACTGAATCGGGATTTTTCGAACTCCCTGGACGACAAGGACACAAGCCATTGTAATCATAAACAATGCAGCGATTTCGATAACAAATATCAGCAATCCGCCTGATGCCATCTGAGAAGTCAATTCAAAAACAAATGCTTGAGGCAACGTTGCTATAATACCGATCATGATCAGCAAAGAAATACCATTCCCTATCCCACGATCCGTAATTTTTTCTCCCAGCCACATGGCAAAAATAGTTCCGGAAGAAAGTATGATCACATTGGAAATCCAGAAAATAGATTCAGGAATGTTGGGATCGATGGCTCCCTGGCTTTTTATCCAGCTTAAATAGGCACCACCTTGTACCAAAGTAATAGCAAGGGTCAAAAGCCGAGTGATCTGATTTAATTTCTTTCGACCAGATTCCCCTTCCCTTTGTTGAAGTTTTTGGAAATAAGGGACTGCAAATCCAAGAAGCTGCACGATAATGGATGCAGTAATATAAGGCATGATTCCTAATGCAAAAAAGGCAGCCCTATTGAAAGCACCACCTGCGAAAGCATTAATCATACTAAGAATATCTGTTGGTGCTGATGCGGAAGTCGAGGCTTCCAGAACAGCTCGGTTTACTCCAGGCAAAAGCACATAAGTACCAAACCGGTAAACGAGTAATATAAGAAGCGTGAAAAGAATCCTTTCACGCAGTTCTTTGATTTTCCAGATATTTTTTATGGTCGAAATGAAATTTTTCATCTGAATTTATTCATATATTTTAGCGGTACCACCTTTTGCTTCGATCGCTTCTTTTGCCGCTTTGGAATAGGCGTGAGCTTCTACAGTGATAGCAGATTCGATTTCTCCGCTACCAAGTATTTTCACAAGTTCCCGACTTTGAATATATCCTTTTTCTTTGAGGAAGGGTAAATCAATCTCAGTAACATCAAATTTTTTACAAATCGCCTCCAATTCATATAAGTTGAATGTCTGATACGTCTTCCGATTGAAATTGTTAAATCCAACTTTTGGCAATCGCATCTGCAGAGGCATTTGTCCTCCTTCAAAATGTCTTTTATTTTTAAATCCGGAACGAGATTTTGCTCCTTTCACACCACGAGTAGCAGATCTTCCTCTCCCACTACCTACACCACGAGCGATTCTCTTTCTATTTCGTACGGATCCTTTCGCAGGTTTTAGATTATGCAGTTCCATCTTTCAATTTTTTTCTTCAGTTATTCTTCCTCAGTAGAGGCTTCTTTTATTTCGCTTTGGTCTTCGACCCGCACTCCTTCCACTCTTACCAAATGAGCAACACGGTTGATCATACCCTGAATATTGGGTGTAAGGGCAAGTTCTTTTGATGAATTTACTTTATTCAGTCCCAGGGCTTGGAGCGTTTTTCTTTGCTTCGCGCTTCTACCGATTGAACTTCTCACCTGAGTAATTCTCACTATTGTCATGATCTATTATTTATGCGTATAGCAGATGATATTTCTATCTGCGATCTTCTTGCTCAAAAAGTTGTTCCAAAGTAATACCCCGCTGTTGTGCAATCGTGACCGGATCGCGCAATTTTGTCAATGCATCGATTGTTGCTTTGACTACGTTGTGCGGGTTAGGAGATCCTTGCGATTTTGCGAGCACATTTTGTACACCACCCAATTCAAGTACGGCTCGCATAGGACCTCCGGCAATTACACCGGTTCCTTCAGCAGCTGGTTTGATCATTATTCTTCCCCCGCTAAACTTTCCTTTTTGTGTATGTGGAATTGTTCCTTTCTGCAATGGGAATTTGATCAGATTCTTCTTTCCGTCTTCGATCGCTTTGGAAATACTCTCAGACACATCACGCGCCTTACCAAGACCATATCCTACCGCACCATTTCCATCACCAACGATCACCAAAGCAGAAAAGCTAAAAGTTCGTCCTCCTTTCGTCACTTTAGCCACCCGGCTAATATTCACTACCTTTTCACTAAGTTCTCCAGCTTCCGTCGGATTTACTCTTTTGATTGCCATTGTCTAAATTTGATTATTTTAAAATTTAAGGCCTCCTTCTCTTGCTCCTTCTGCCAATGCCTTCACCCGGCCATGGTAAAGGTAACCGTTTCTATCAAAAACAACCGTAATAATATTCTTTTCAATTGCTCTTTCAGCCAACAATTTCCCGATTTCGTGTGCTTGTTCGGACTTTGTTCCTTCTGGCTTCCAGGTTTTCTCTCTGGTTGAAGCAGAAGCCAAAGTTACTCCTTTCACATCATCGATCAACTGGCACATGATCCCTTTATTGGATCGGTATACAGACAGTCGAGGTCTCTCAGCTGTACCGAAAATTTTTTTCCGTACGCGATGTTTTATTCGGTTTCGTCTTTGTGTTTTTGTCAAACTCATAGTTATCCTATCCTTTGCAGTTACTTTACTTCAAATTATTTCGCAGCAGCCGCTTTACCAGCTTTACGGAAAATATATTCACCCTTATATCGGATACCTTTTCCTTTATATGGTTCCGGTTCACGGAAAGAACGAATCTTACTCGCGACGAGCCCCAACAATTCAAGGTCTGCCCCTTCCAGTTCGATTCGCGGATTACGTCCTTTTTCTGTAGCGGTTGTTACTTTGATTTCATCCGGCACATAAAACATAATAGGATGCGAATAGCCCAGCGTCAATTCCAGAAGATTTCCAGTATTGTTTACTCTAAAACCAACACCGATCAATTCGAGCTCCCTTTTAAATCCATCCGAAACACCGACGAGCATATTTTCAATAATTGCATTGTATGTACCATGCAATGCTTTATGTCTTTTCTGATCCGTGGGACGTTCTACTGACAGGATATTGTCATTCACATGAATTTTCAAGTCCGGATCAATCTGTCTGGCGATCTCGCCTTTCGGACCACTTATGGTCAATAAATTTCCTTTTGATATATCGATCTTTACACCCTTTGGGATATTCAATTCCCTCAATCCAATTCTTGACATAATTCCTGTATTTACAAAATTAATATATATAGCACAGAACCTCCCCGCCCAAATTACGATTACGGGCTTGCTGATCCGTCATCAATCCTTGTGAAGTGGAGATAATCGCAATCCCCAATCCTTCAATCACACGAGGGATATCATTCGCTTTACGATACTGACGCAATCCTGGTTTGGAAATCCTTTTCATCGAACGAATCAAAGGCTCCTTGGAAGGCTCCAGATATTTCAACGCAATGCTGATCGTCCCTTGAGGTCCATCATTATCATCGAACTTGTACCGATAAATGAAACCATTATCGTACAAGATTTTTGTCATGCTTTTTTTCAGATTGGACGCAGGTATTTTCACTACCTTATGACCCGCCATCTGTGCATTACGGATTCGGGTCAAATAATCTGCTATAGGATCTGTAACAACCATCTTTCTTTTTTTATAAAATTTACCAACTGGCTTTAGTGATACCAGGTATTTTTCCGCTAAGAGCCAATTCTCTAAATGTGACCCGATTCACCCCAAACTTTCTCATATATCCTTTGGGACGTCCAGTCAGTCGACACCGGTTGTGCAATCGCACAGGTGAGGAATTTCGAGGCAATCTATCCAGTGCCTCCCAATCTTCTTCAGCCTTCAACTTGGCTCTCAGATCAGCATATTTCTCAACCAATCTTCTTCTTTTCTCTTCTCTCGCTATTAATGCTTTTCTCGCCATAACTTAATTATCTTCTTGATTTTTAAAAGGCATCCCGAAAGCTTTCAGCAATTCCAGCGCTTCCGCATCTGTTTCTGCTGTGGTCACAATCGTGATATCCATTCCTGTTATTTTCGATATTTTATCGATATTAATTTCCGGAAAAATAATTTGTTCCGTGATTCCAAGGGTGTAATTCCCTCTTCCATCAAAACTCTTATCGCTGATTCCTCTGAAGTCTCTTACCCTTGGCAGAGCAACCGAAACCAAACGATCCAGAAATTCATACATTTTATCTTTTCTCAAGGTAACCTTTGCACCGATCACCATCCCTTCTCTCAACTTAAAGTTAGAGACCGATTTTCTTGCAACGGTCGGTACGGCTTTCTGACCAGTGATCAAAGTTAACTCTTCCAGAGCTGAGTCGACCAACTTTCTGTCCTGTGTAGCAGCACCTACTCCCTGATTAATACATATCTTGGTTATACGTGGTACTTCCATTACACTGGAATACTCGAATTTTTCCATCATATGAGGTACGATCGCCTCATTAAACTCCTTCTTTAATCTTGGTATATAACTCATTACTTGATGATTTCTCCTGAACTTTTAGAATATCGGACAAGTTTTCCATCCTCCATCCGCCTTCCCACGCGCGTGGGTTCTCCCGATTTGGGATCGACGACCATCACATTTGAAATATGAATGGGCGCAGCCTGTTCGACGATTCCACCCGGATGCTCATTGGTAGGTTTTAGATGTTTATGAACCATATTGACACCATCTACCAATACTCGCTGACGCTTGGGATAGATCTCAAGCACTTCTCCCTGTACGTTCTTATACTCTCCGGCGATAACTTGAACCAGATCTCCTTTCTTTATCTTTAATTTGGGTGCAAATCTCTTCTTCATAATCGGTAATTTATAGCACTTCCGGCGCTAATGATACAATTCTCATGTGCTGTCTTTCCCTTAGTTCTCGTGCCACCGGACCAAAGATTCTTGTGCCTCTTGGTTCACCTGCAGCATTTAACAAGACAACAGCGTTGTCGTCAAAACGGATATAGGAACCGTCTCTTCTACGGATTTCTTTTTTTGTTCGCACGATAACTGCACGCGAAATCGTTCCTTTTTTGATGGTTCCTGTCGGGGTAGCGTGTTTTACCGTCACCACGATTTCATCTCCGATTCGAGCATACCGACTACGGGTTCCACCCAAAACACGGATACACAAAACCTCTCTCGCTCCCGAATTATCGGCTACATTTAGTCTGCTTTCCTGCTGTATCATTACAGTATATCTTTATTCGCTTATTTATAAAAATCATTCTGCTCGTTCCAGAATCTCCACGATTCTCCACCGTTTCCTTTTACTCAAGGGTCGGGTTTCCATAATACTTACCCGATCGCCTACACGACACTCGTTATTCTCATCATGAGCCAAAAACTTCTTGGACCTGATTATGTATTTTCCGTACAAAGGATGTTTTTTACGGCGATTCACCAATACGGTAACGGTTTTATCCATCTTATCGCTGCTGACTATCCCAGTTTTGGTTTTTCTTTGATTTCTAACCTCCATAACTATTATTTTTGTCGCTTAGTTTTTACTGGCTCTTCGCGCTCTTATCTTTCTTCTTTTATTTAATTCTCCCTCATCCAGATTCTCCAATTCGCGATTCCGCAATTCTGTTTTCAAACGTGCAATATTCCTGCGCAAACCTCTCAATTCTAAAGGATTGTCAATACCTCTGGTCGCGTGATCAAATCGCAATTGAATCAATCTATCCTCGGATCTTTCCAGTTCTCCGGTAAGATCTTCGGTCTCTAAAGTCTTATAATCCTTCGGGTCCAAAACAGCCATATCTCTTTATTTTTTAAACGGTTCTTAAATCTTTCCGGATCGAAACTCTTGTAAGAACAGGTAGTTTGGCAGCCGCAAGACGGAATGCCTCTTGCGCTACTTCCAGGGGTACTCCTGCAACTTCAAACATTATCGTACCGGGTTTCACCACAGCAACATAATGAGACAGGGCACCTTTACCTTTCCCCATTCGTACTTCTTGCGGTTTTGCTGTAATCGCTTTATCCGGGAAAATCCGGATCCAGACAATTCCTTCCCTCTTCATGTATCTTGTCAGAGCCACCCGTGCAGATTCGATCTGTCGGCTGGTAATTCGTCCTCCGGTCGTCGCCTTCAATCCATAGGCTCCGAAGGCAATCTCCGATCCTCTTTGTGCAACACCTTTATTTCTTCCTTTTTGTTGCTTTCTATATTTTGTTCGCTTTGGCTGTAACATGACTCCTTATTAATTTTATTTTCCTAACCCGCTCCTGCAAAAGTTTGGCAAAGATACAATCTTTTGAAGATATAATCTAAAAATTAATTGCTTATTCTATTTTCTCCTACGCTTTCTATCTCTTCGACCGCCGCGATCTGATTTTGTCTGTAGTCCTACCAGTGGATTCAACTCCCGTTTTCCAAGGACTTCACCACGACAGATCCACGTTTTCACTCCAATTTTTCCATATACGGTATTCGCCTCAGCCAATGCATAATCGATATCTGCCCGGAAGGTATGCAAAGGAATTCTGCCTTCTTTATATTCTTCCGTTCGAGCCATATCAGCACCATTCAATCTTCCGGCGATCCGGATTTTGATTCCTTCGGCATTGGCTCGCATAGTGGACTGAATGGCCATTTTGATTACACGTCTATAGTTCATTCGAGCTTCCAGTTGTCTTGCGATCGATTCTGCTACGATATAAGCATCCAACTCCGGCTTACGAATTTCTACGATATTGATCTGAACCTCTTTTCCGGTCAGTTTTTTCAGTTCTGCCCGAATACTGTCTACTTCACTTCCCCCCTTACCGATGATGATTCCAGGACGAGATGTAGTAACCGTTATCGTAATCCGCTTCAGAGTTCGCTCGATGATGATAGAGGAGATTCCTCCTTTTTGAACCCGGGCACGCAGATAGCGTCGGATTCTTTCATCTTCTACAACTTTATCCGCAAAGTCTTTATCCGCGAACCAATTCGAATCCCAACCACGAATAATTCCCAAACGATTACCAATAGGATTTGTCTTTTGTCCCATTCTATACTATTTGCTTATTAATTTTTATTCATCATTTTCTGTAACTACTTCTTCTATCTCCGGCTCATCTTCTTCACCAACCTCCTCCTGAGGTGTAGGGATCCGATTTTCCAAAACCAGGGTCACGTGACACGATCTTTTACGGATCCGATGGGCGCGTCCATGGGCAGCAGGACGAATTCTTTTCAACATTCCAGCCTCATCTACGAGAGCCGTTTTGATGTAAAGATCATAATCTTCTGCGTTGAGACCTTCGCTTTTATACTCCCAGTTTGAAAGTGCAGAGATCAGCAGTTTTTCAACCCATTCCGCAGCCTCGCGATTTGAAAACCGGCAGATATTCAGCGCATCGTTTACATTTTTTCTGCGGATATTATCCACCAGCAGCCGCATTTTACGGGCTGACATCGGACAATTCCTTAATTTCGCAACTGCTTCCATTGTAATTATTTATTTTCTCTATCTTTTATACATTCCATTCAGAAAGAAATTGATCATCGACGACGATTTCCGGAGTGTCCCCTAAAACTACGTGTCGGTGCAAATTCTCCCAATTTATGTCCCACCATATTTTCAGTGATAAAAACAGGGACAAATGATTTCCCATTATGTACGGCGATAGTTTCACCTACCATATCCGGAATAATCATAGATGACCGCGACCAAGTTTTTATCACGGTTTTCTTTTTAGATTCCTTTGCTTTTTCCAGTTTCTCCCTTAGTCTATAAAAAACGTAAGGTCCTTTTCTTATCGATCGAGCCATTGTTTATCTCTTTTTTCTTCTTGTTATAATCAATTGACTGGATTTCTTGTTTCGATCACGCGTTTTTTGGCCGATGGCCTTCACACCGCTACGCGATCTTGGGTGACCTCCAGATTTTCTACCTTCACCTCCTCCCATCGGGTGATCAACCGGGTTCATCGCCACTCCACGAGTACGTGGTCGTCTGCCCAACCATCGATTCCGTCCCGCTTTTCCTTTGACCTGACTTGCATATCCGCTGTTGGAAGTAAAACCCACCGTTGCCTTACAATTCAGAAGAATTTTGCGGATTTCACCTGAAGGCAACTTAACCACTGCATATTTTCCTTCTTTACCGATCAATACTGCTGAGGTTCCGGCACTTCGTACCAGTTTGGCACCTTGCCCGGGACGCATCTCAATAGCGTAGATGTGTGTTCCCGGAGGAATATCGCCCAACCTCAATGCATTGCCGGTTTCGATCGGTGCACTGGAACCAGACATCACCTCATCTCCTACTTCAAGTCCTCTTGGAGCGATGATATATCTCTTTTCCCCATCAGCATAAGCCAACAAAGCGATATAAGCAGATCGGTTAGGATCATACTCGATAGACTTCACCTTTGCAGGGATATTATCTTTATCACGCTTAAAATCGATTACACGAAGTTTTCTCTTATGAGCTCCGCCTCGATTGCGCACAGTCATCTTCCCTTCCTTGTTTCTTCCGGAAAGTCTTCTTCGTCCCTTTGTCAGATTCTTTTCTGGCTCTTTGGTCGTCACTTCCTCGAAAGTAACCGATAATCTATGCCTCAATCCAGGTGTAATCGGTTTGTATTTTTTCAGTGCCATTTCCGCAACATTTAAATTCTCTTAATATTCAATTCCTACAGTTCTCCGTACAAATCAATCTCATCTCCTTCTGCCAGCGTAACAACTGCTTTTTTGTAGCCTTTGATCCGACCTCTCTGCAGTCCGTCCCGGGTAAATCTTACCCGCAACTTACCTGGCATTACACCGGTATTCACGCCGGTGACCGCAACGTTATATCTTTTTTCAACTGCTTTTCGGATTTCAATCTTATTTGCTTTCCGATCTACGATGAAGGTGACTTGATTCAGAGCATCATTCAGCATATCGGTTTTTTCCGTAATCAGTGGTTTTATTAAAATTCTCTTGGCCATTTTATCTTATTTTTTCCCGGATTAATTATTCTTCAGCAATCCGGAGATCGCACTTTCAGAAAAAATCACCTTTCCGGCATGAAGAATATCATAGGTGTTCAAGTTTCCGATAACATCCACTTTCACTTTTGGATAGTTCCGGGAGCTCAAATACAAATTACGATCATAATCATCCACGATGAAAATCGTTCTACCTCCTTCTTTGTTGAGATTATTCAACACTTCCGCAAAAGACTTTGTAGATGGCTTATCAAATGAAAAATCCTCTACTACGGACAATGCTCCGCTCTTTGCCTTAGATGATAGCGCACTATTACGCGCCAAAATCCGAACTTTTTGATTCAATTTGGAGGTGTATTTTCTTGGTCTCGGACCAAAAGTACGTCCTCCCCCTCTGAATATTGGGTTTTTGATATCACCTGCTCTTGCGGTACCAGTTCCTTTTTGCCTTTTGATCTTTCTACCACTTCCTCTTACTTCACTCCGCTCCTTGGACTTGTGCGTACCTTGTCTCTGATTGTTCAAGTATTGCTTGACGGCCAGGTACATCACATGTTCGTTCGGTTCGATTCCGAAAATATCTTCAGGAAGTTCAACGGAACGTCCCAGAGATTCACCATTCGTATTTAATATATCAATCTTCATCTTCCGTTTACTTTTCAATGATTACAAAAGATCCATTATATCCGGGAACCGCACCTTTGATTACGATCAAATTTTGTTCGGGATGCACTTTCAATACCTCCAGATTTTGGATTTTAACTCTGGTATTCCCCATCTGGCCGGCCATTTTCTTCCCTTTCACAACTTTGGAAGGGGTAGCGGCTGCACCGATCGAACCGGGAGCTCTTTGCTGGTTTTTGTCCCCATGACTGGCAGACCCACCACTAAACCCGTGTCGCCGGATCACTCCCTGAAATCCTTTTCCCTTGGAGGTACCCACCACATCAACGATATCTCCCTCTTCAAAAACCTCACCTACAGAAACTTCATCCCCGAGTTCTTTTCCTCCATTTTCGAGGCCAAAATCACGGAATTCCGCAACATATTTTTTAGGAGGTGTATTTGCTTTCGCGAAATGTCCCATCAATGGTTGTGTGGAGTTTTTCTCTCGCTTCTCACCAAATCCCAACTGAAGGGCGTTGTACCCGTCTGTCTCCACCGTCTTCACCTGAGTTACTACACAGGGACCAGCTTCGATTACCGTGCAAGCTACGTTCTTACCGGTATCATCATAAAAACTTGTCATGCCGATTTTTCGGCCTAATATTCCGTTCACTTTTCTGAATATTTTATTCTATAAATAATTTAAGCTCAGAACATTCACTGTTCTATTTCGCATTACTTATTTCCTTACGGATAAAATCTATCTATTGTCTTGCAGAAGAAATGAACCATTAGGTCAATTTGACCTGAATATCAACTCCACTTGGCAATTCAAGTCGAGAAAGGGCATCTACTGTCTTCGGCGTCGGAGAATAGATCTCTATAAGTCGTTTATGGGTACGCAATTGAAACTGCTCACGAGCTCTTTTATTGACGTGCGGCGAACGAAGCACAGTAAAAATCTCTTTTTTTGTGGGCAGCGGAATCGGACCCGTTACTACGGCACCACTGCTTCTTACGGTCTTTACAATCTTTTCTGTGGACTTATCCACCAAATTGTGGTCGTAAGATCGCAGCTTAATCCTGATTTTCTGATTCATAACCTCTTAATATTAACAAAGAACTTGTCTCTTATCTAAATTTATTATTCAACTCTACACATTAATCTCACCTTTCGCCTTCTGGATGATCTCCTCAGCGATATTTGAAGGAACGGGTGCATAGTGAGAAAACTCCATTGAGGAGCTCGCCCGTCCTGATGTAAGCGTACGCAACTGTGTCACATAACCGAACATTTCAGCAAGAGGCACTTCCCCTCTGACTACCACTGCAACATTCCTTATATCTTGTCCCTGGATCAGTCCCCGTCTCTTGTTCAGGTCACCGATCACAGCTCCGGTATATTCCTCCGGCGTCGTCACTTCCAGCTTCATGATAGGCTCCAGCAACACCGGATTACATTTGGGCGCCGCAGCACGGAAACCATCCTTAGCAGCCAGCTCAAAAGCAATCGGCTTGGAGTCCACCGGGTGTGTACTTCCATCAAACACCCGTACTTTCATACTGTCGATGCTATATCCGGCCAACACTCCGCTCTCCATCATCGACAGAAATCCTTTCTCTACCGATGGAATCAATTCACGCGGAATACTACCTCCCACGATATCATTCACGAACTGCATCTTCACACGTCCTGTCTTGAAGTCATCGCTCTCCAGGAACTCCTCGTCGGCCGGGCCGATATCAAATTCCATATCTGCGAACAATCCAGCACCACCCGTCTGTCGACGCAAACGCTCCCGGTGAGTCACGGTTGTAGTCAACGCTTCTTTGTAGTTCACTTGTGGAGCTCCTTGATTGGCCTCTACCTTGAACTCTCTTCTCAATCGCTCAATAATAATCTCTAAGTGAAGCTCTCCCATTCCACGAATGATCGTCTGACTGGTTTCGTCATCATACTCCACCTTAAAGGTAGGATCTTCTTCTGCCAGTTTTGCAAGTCCCATTCCGAGTCGATCCATATCTTTTTGCGTCTTTGGTTCGATCGCAAGTCCGATTACCGGATCAGGGAAAGAAATCGACTCCAACACAATCGGAGACTCTTCCGAGCACAGGGTATCTCCTGTTCTTATATCTTTGAATCCAACCGCTGCAGCGATGTCTCCAGCTTCTACCCGATCGATCGGATTTTGCTTATTGGAGTGCATCTGATACAAACGGGAAATTCTTTCTCTTTTTTCTGAACGCGCATTGTAGATATACGATCCAGCTTCCAAGACTCCGGAATACACCCGGAAAAAAGCTAATCGACCCACATATGGATCCGTTGCAATTTTAAAAGCCAATGCAGCGAAAGGCTCTTCCACATCGGGGCGACGCTTTTCGACCTCACCGGTCTTTGGATTGGTACCTTCGATCGCATCCACATCAACCGGCGAAGGCAGGTAAGCACACACAGCATCCAGCACCGCCTGTACTCCTTTATTCTTAAATGCAGACCCACAAAACATCGGTATGATCTTCCGATCAACCACCGCTCCACGAATCGCTTCAATCAGCTCATCTTCCTGAATCGACTCCGGGTCTTCAAAATATTTCTCCAGCAAAGAATCGCTGTACTCAGCAACTGATTCGATCAGTTTTTCGCGATATTCCGCCACCTGATCAACCAGGTCTTCAGGAATAGGAACAATCTCAAATGTCATTCCAAAATCCTCCTCGTTCCAGATCCGCGCCTCATTCGTGATCAAATCGACCACTCCGCGGAATGTCTCCTCCACACCGATCGGCACCTGCATAGGAACCGGATTGGCTCCCAACATTTCCTCCACCTGCTTCACCACCTCAAAAAAGTTGGCACCCGAACGGTCCATCTTATTTACAAAACCCAAACGGGGAACTTTGTAACGATCCGCCTGACGCCATACGGTCTCAGACTGAGGCTCCACACCACTCACGGCGCAGAACAAAGAAACCACTCCATCCAACACCCGCAGTGAACGCTCCACCTCTACGGTAAAGTCGACGTGACCGGGTGTATCGATGATGTTGATAGGATAAACCTGATCCTGCCATGGCCAGCTTGTCTTTGTTGCAGCTGAGGTAATCGTAATTCCTCGCTCCTGCTCCTGATCCATCCAGTCCATTGTCGCCGCACCTTCATGCGTCTCACCAAGCTTGTGACTGATTCCGGTATAATATAATATACGCTCTGTTGTAGTCGTCTTGCCCGCATCAATGTGAGCTGCAATTCCGATATTTCGCGTGTATTTTAAATCTTTTTCTGCCATGACTGATCTCTTATCTATCTGGTTTTAAATTTATTTTTTATACTCTAAAATGTGCAAATGCTCTATTGGACTCAGCCATACGATGCACCTCTTCCTTCCTTCTCACAGCTGCACCCTCTCCTTTTGCGGCTGCCATAATTTCAGCTGCCAGCTTTTCAGGATAACTTCTTCCATTTCGTTGCCGGGCAAACCGAATAATCCACTTCATCCCCGTCACGATCTTTCTCTTAGGATGAATCTCGGTAGGAATCTGAAAAGTCGCTCCTCCGATCCGACGACTGCGCACCTCTACCTGCGGCATGACCGAATCAAGTGCTTTTTTCCAGGTTTCATATCCACCCTCCTCTGTTCTTTCATCGATGATATCCATCGCCTCATAGAACAAACCGTACGCCAGCGATTTCTTACCGGAATACATTAAGTTGTTGACAAACATGGTCACATTCGGATCATTATACCGTGGATCCGGCTCAATACCTTTCAGCTTTGGTTTTCTTTTCCTCATAAGAGCTTAAATTACTATTTTATTACTTGGGCTTTTTTGTCCCATATTTCGAACGAGATTGCAGTCTTCCCTCCACACCGGCCGTATCCAACGCACCACGAACAATCGAATACCGAACACCCGGCAAATCCTTTACCCGACCACCCGACACCAATACGATCGAGTGCTCCTGAAGGTTGTGACCTTCTCCCGGAATATACGCAATCACTTCAGTTCCATTCGTCAAACGCACTCTGGCTACTTTCCGCAACGCCGAGTTCGGCTTCTTGGGCGTCGTCGTGTACACACGCGTACACACCGCTCTCTTCTGCGGACAAGAATCCAATGCTCTGGACTTACTCTTCTTCTTGATCCTCCTCCTACCTTTTCGTATTAATTGATTAATTGTTGGCATAAATCCTCGTTCCTTACTATTTAAATTTATTTTCTTCCGCCCTCAAAACTCTTTCCCTGTTTCAAAAGCGAATGCAAAGATAAATATTATATTTTGAATAAAAAATGAAAATGGTAAATTTTCCCAAAAAACAAGCGCAGAGAAAAGATGAAACCACTTCATCACTTCATTCTGTCAGCGTTTTGTTTGTTTTCTTGCAGAGATGTGCAGCACAAAAGTACACATATTTCAAGAATTAGCGAAATAGTTTCTGCACCTATTTTACCTATTGCCTCTATATTATATATATACCTCCACACCACCCTCTCAAAAATCCCCTGAGGTTGATAAAATAAAATTCATAATTCACAGGGGTTCCGGTTCACCATTTAGTTTTTTAAGTTTGCATCTAAATTTTCAGTAAATCACAGAATCATGTACAGAACTCATCATTGTGGAGAACTAAGAGAAGATCATATCGGCCAGACCGTCATCCTCAGCGGATGGATGGCGACCAAAAGAGACCTGGGCGGCATGACATTTATCGATCTGCGCGACCGGTACGGCATCACCCAGCTCGTTTTTGATATGGAGAGCAACCAACCGCTCTGCGAAGCAGCCCGAAAACTACACCGGGAAGATGTCATCCGCGCCACCGGTACCGTAAGAGAACGCAGCAACAAAAACCCGGATATACCAACCGGAAATATCGAAGTGGTCGTCACCGAATTTGATATTCTCAACCGATCCAAGCTTCCCCCCTTTACCATAGAAAATGATACAGATGGAGGCGACGAACTTCGCATGAAGTACCGGTACCTCGATCTGCGAAGACCCCTTCTGCAAGATCAGATCCGTTTCAGAAGCAAACTGACAATTGCCATCCGAAATCATCTGAGTTCCGAAGATTTTCTGGAAATCGAAACCCCGGTACTGATCAAGAGTACACCGGAAGGAGCACGTGACTTTGTCGTTCCTTCCCGTACCAATCCGGGACAGTTTTACGCTTTACCTCAGTCTCCCCAGACGTTCAAGCAACTCCTCATGGTGGCAGGAATGGATCGTTATTTTCAGATTGTGAAATGTTTTAGAGATGAGGATCTCCGCGCCGACCGACAGCCCGAATTCACCCAGATCGATTGTGAAATGGCTTTTGTAACGCAGGAGGAAATACTGACCACGTTTGAGAATCTCACCAAACACCTCTTCCACGAAATGTTGGATGTTTCTCTTCCTGATTTTCCCAGGATGACCTACGATCAGGCCATCCGTGATTATGGCTCAGACAAACCCGACACCAGGTTTGACATGAAGATCCGAGATTATACCACCAGAGTCCAGGGGCAGGGCTTCCAGGTATTTGACAATTCACCCTTCATCGGAGGGCTCCTCCTGGAAGAAAAAGCAGATGAATATACAAATCGCCTGATCAAAGATATCACTTCATGGGTCCAGCGTCCGCAGGTGGGCGCCAAAGGCCTGGTCTACATTCAGTGGCGGTCGGATGATTCACTCAAATCTTCGATCTCTAAGTTTTATGAGGAAGAGGAACTAAAAAGCTGGATCACAGAAGCCGGTGGTCAAAAAGGAGACATCCTTTTCCTGATGAGTGGCCCGATCCTGCAAACCCGCACCCAATTGGGCACGCTACGTCTGGAGCTGGCACGGCAGCATGATCTGATTCCTGCCGACATATTTGCCCCTCTGTGGGTGGTAGACTTCCCCCTCCTGGAATGGGATGATGAAACCGATCGCTTCTATGCTATGCATCATCCATTTACCGCTCCCAAGGCAGAAGATATAGAAAAAATGACTTCATCCGAGCGGGAAGTACTGGAGTCGATCCGCGCCGATGCCTACGATCTGGTGATCAATGGTTCCGAAATCGGCGGCGGTTCCATCCGGATCTTCGACCGCGCACTCCAGGAGAAAAACTTTTCCATCCTGGGCTTTAGCGATGAGGAAGCAGACCGCCAGTTTGGTTTCCTTATGAAAGCATTTGAATATGGAGCACCCCCTCACGGTGGGATCGCATTTGGACTGGACCGGCTCTGTGCTGTGATGAACGGAAAAACATCGATCCGGGATTTCATCGCTTTCCCAAAAAACAATCTGGGACGCGATGTTATGATCGACGCGCCTTCCATGATCGACGAAGAGCAGCTGGAAGAACTGAGTCTCCGGATCATCGAAAAACCTAAGCCGAAAACTGAATGATCCGGCCTCATATAAAAAAACCGGGAAGTGAAAATGATTTTCGCTTCCCGGTTTTTTATTCCTGCAATACTTATATATACAGAACGAATTCTGTCCGTATTATCTATTTTGTATCATTTACTCGAATTTCTTCATCACATCCACCAGATGCTGAACCCCTTCGATTCCCATCGCATTATATATACTTGCCCGGAAACCTCCTACAGAACGATGCCCTTTGACACCTACAATTCCTGCAGCCGCACACGCTTTGAGAAAATCCTCCGACCGGGAAGGCTCATGCAGCAGGAAGCACACATTCATCCGGGATCGGTCTTCCTCCGCTGCCGGACCATAAAATGCAGAGTTGCGGTCGATCTCACCATACAGCAGATCCGCCTTCTCCTTATTTCGGATCACCATCGCCTCAACACCCCCTTGTTTTTTCAACCATCGAAGCGTCAGCAGTGAAACATAAATCGGGAATACCGGTCCTGTATTAAACAATGATTTCTTTTCGATGAATAAACGATAATCGAGCATCGAAGGCAATTCTCTGCTCACTTTACCCAGCGCACCTTCACGCACGATCACCAGTGTACATCCGGCCGGACCAAGATTTTTCTGTGCACCCGCATATATCACATCATATTGGGACACATCGATCGGACGCGAAAAAATATCAGAAGACATATCTGCTACGATCGGCACACCAAAATCAGGAATCTCCTGAAATTGGGTTCCGTAAATCGTATTATTGGTCGTGATATGAACATATTTTGCATTCTCCGGCACCTGGATATTCTTGGGGATATAACTGTATTTCTTGTCAGCAGAACTGGCGACCACCTCCACATCACCACATCTCAGAGCCTCTTTGATCGCCTTCTTCGACCATGATCCTGTATCCACGTAAGCCGCTTTTTCACCAGAATCCAAAAGATTAAGCGCTGTCATATAAAACTGCAAACTGGCCCCTCCCTGTAAAAACAACACATGATATCCCTCCGGCACACCCAACAATTCTTTTACGAGGGAAGTCGCCTCTTCCATGATTGCGGTCACCTCCGGCGATCGGTGCGACATTTCCATCAGTGACAATCCGGTATTTTTATATTCAATCGCTGCTCGTGCAGCCTCTTCCTTCACTTCCTCAGCCAATATAGCAGGCCCTGCAAAAAAATTATATGCTTTCATAAACTTCAAACTTTTGGAATATTTTCAATTTTCGCAAATGTAGCGATATTCTATTATGGACAATGAAATAATGGACGGATTATTTTAAAAATAACATGCTAATTCCAGAAATATATCCCCTTTCTTCCATTTCTGCACCTCGGTTGATCTTGACGATATCCCAATCCTTTCCGCCTGGCAAAAACCTCTCCAACCATTGCAGGTCTTTTCTGATTCACCCCGATCAGTTTTTCTTCTGTTCTCATTGTCCTCATCTGTTTTCATACCTATTTTCCCATCAGCAGAACACTCCGGCTTTTCTGCTGCTTTCCACATCCCCCCCTACCTTTTGTATTTTAAAAATCCATTCCCGCATTTTTTCACTTACCTTTGAAAAAATATCAGGTCCAAAGAAGATTTATCAAAAAATGAGTTCAGTCGTTTACTTTGCTTCTGATTTTCACTTAGGCATCCAAAACAGCGCAGAGCGGGAAAAGAAAATCGTCTCCTGGCTTGGTCATATCAGTCAGGATGCCACTCATCTCATTTTACTGGGCGATCTTTTTGACTACTGGTTCGAATATAAGCATTTCATACCCAAGGGGTCAGTTCGATTCCTGGGGAAGCTTGCCCAGCTCAAAGATCAGGGGATTCACATCGAAATTTTTATCGGAAATCATGACGTATGGATGTTTGACTATTTTCCTTCCGAATTCGGCATTCCCGTCCGTCGCGCACCTCACACTTATCACTTCAACGGAAAAAAAATCATCGCAGGCCATGGTGATGGACTTGGTCCGGGGGACAGGGGATACAAAAGACTCAAAAAAATATTTCACAATCCCTTTCTCCAGTTCCTCTACCGACAGCTCCATCCTGATTTCTCGTACCGTATCGCCCGGTATTTCAGTCAGAAGAGCCGCGCCCGGGAAGCAGAACCACCCCCGTATTTGGGGACCGGAAAAGAATGGCTGATCCAATACAGCGAGCGGCTGATCGATCGCGATCCGGAAATTGACTATTGTATTTTCGGACATCGTCATCTCCCTATTTACCATCCTCTCTCCAATCAAAAATCGGTGTATATCAACACCGGCGACTGGCTTCAGGATTTTACCTATGCTTGTCTGAAAGGAGAAAACTGTTATCTTTATAATTATGACACCGGCAATAAAATTGAACCCACTCTTTAAATGGACGCTTCTTCTTCTCGTCGCCCTGCTCACATCGTGTAGCACTACCCGGGATCATGTATCGGCGCGTGCAGAAAGAGGACGACTCGTATTTGTGGACCAATCGGGCAACAGTTATCTCCTGCGCGACCAACGCAGCCTGATCAAATATAATTTCAGGAATGTGCCCGTCGACCGTTATGACTTTGACGTATCGGTCTGGGAGACCGGCATGTCATCTGATCTCCGGTTTTATGCGTTCAATCGCGACTTTCAGAGTTTTTACATCCTGGATCAATACCTCAACAAGATTTCTCAGATCTCTTTTTCTGATAAAATCAACACCATGATCCGCTATCCTATTCTCGTACAGGGTCAGATGATCTGGCTATACAACCCTGCCGAAAACCGCCTCGAACAATACACCCCTCAGCTCGAGCTGGTCTCCAGTTCACGCAATCTGAGCCGTGACATTGGCCGGTTGAGTGTGGACCAACTGCTCTATCACAAAAATCAGGTGTATCTCAATGATTTCGATGAAGGGCTTTACCTGTTTGACTACACCGGCAGGTATCTCCGAAAAATCCCTCTGCCCCGGCAAACCGAAAAAGCGCAAATCGACGCCGCAACCTCCTATCTTTTTGTTTTCATCCATCGGGAGTGGCACGTCATCGATCTTCATCAGCGCATGGTCCGACCTCAAAAAATAGAGCTGCCGGAAGAATTCCGAAGAAGTGATATTGTTTTCCAGAACAAAAAAATCCATCGCTGGAATCCTGACAAAGTTGAAGTCGAAAGCATCGAATACCCGATGCTTCAGGATCCTTAGATCTACGCGAATGGGATATAGCAGCTTATCACTCTTCTATTTTCTTTTATTTGTAAAAAACATATATTTTTAGCTATTCATCGAAGAGCATCAAAAATCAAGAGGTAGAAGGGATTGGATCCGTTATTTTGATCCGGGTCAAAACCTACTGAAAAATTCCGCGACAGCGGACAGGGGCACCTTAACTATCATATGGAAGCTAAATGATGAGATGATCCAGAAGAACAAAACCGGGCATGATAGAATTTAGTTTTTAGTGCACGAAAATTAAAACGCAGCGGTTGAAAGGAAAAATCAGAAAAGAACTTCTTCCCATCTGATGACGCATTGCTTCCTGCCTCTTTCCGCTTTTCGTTCTCCGAATGATTCCACTCATGCCAAAGTTATTTTACAAAAAACTGACAATCAACAAAACAGAAATCAATGTCAAAAAAAGAACCGATCGAAGCCCAATTATGGAAAGCCGCCGACAAACTCCGAAAAAACATCGACGCCGCCGAATACAAGCACGTCGTGTTGGGACTCGTATTTCTGAAATATATTTCCGACTCTTTTGAAGAACTCTATGCAAAACTCCAGGCTGGTGAAGGGGAATATGAGGGAGCAGATCCGGAAGACCGCGATGAATATCTGGCGGAAAACATCTTCTTCGTCCCCAAAAAGGCACGATGGACTTATCTGCAGGACCGGGCCAAACAACCAGGAATCGGGACGGACATTGATCACGCCATGGATGTCATCGAGCAGGAAAATCCATCACTCAAAAGTGTTTTGCCCAAAGTGTACGCCCGTCAAAATCTTGATCCGGCCAGCTTGGGCGGTTTGATCGATCTGATCTCCAATATCGCTCTGGGCGATACCAAAAGCCGTAGCGCGGACGTCCTCGGTCATGTTTTTGAATATTTCCTGGGAGAATTTGCTCTGGCTGAAGGAAGAAAAGGAGGACAGTTTTATACCCCCAAAAGCGTCGTCGAACTATTGGTAGAAATGCTCGAACCCGCCCGTGGCCGTGTATTTGATCCCTGCTGCGGATCGGGAGGCATGTTTGTCCAGAGCGAAAAATTCGTCGAAAGTCATCAGGGACGGCTGACCGATATATCCATCTATGGTCAGGAAAGCAATCGCACCACCTGGAGGCTGTGCAAGATGAATCTCGCCATTCGCGGAATCGACAGCTCCCAGGTGATGTGGAACAATGAAGGTTCCCTCCTCAATGATGCACACAAGGATCTGAAAGCGGATTTCATCATTGCCAATCCTCCCTTCAATGTGAGTGACTGGAGCGGTGATCTCCTCCGAAAAGATGCCCGCTGGAAATATGGTGTCCCTCCGGAAGGCAACGCCAACTTTGCCTGGGTGCAGCACTTCATCTATCATCTTGCCCCCGGTGGACAGGCAGGATTTGTTTTGTCCAATGGTGCCCTGACCACCAAAACAGGAGGCGAAGGAGAGATCCGTCAAAAATTGATTGAAGAAGGTCTGGTCGATTGCATCGTCAATCTTCCGGCAAAATTATTTCTCAACACCCAAATTCCTGCTTCGTTATGGTTCTTATCCCGGAATTCAGGATCAAGGCATATTTTATTTATTGATGCACGTGATTTGGGAGAAATGATCAACCGCCGAACCCGAATCCTGACCGGTGAAGACATACAATTGATCGCCCGTACCTATCATCTGTGGAAAAAAGGCGAAACCACAGAAAATGATAATCCGCTCACGATTGAGGAGTGGCAGACAAAAGTAGCGGCGGAACCGGCAGCCGGTTATGATACGGAGAGCAATCTACGGTACCAGGATATCCCCGGGTTTTGCAAGTCCGAAACCATCGACCGCATAGCTGAACTGGACTATGTTCTGACGCCCGGACGGTATGTAGGTTTACCGGAGGAAGAAGATGATTTTGATTTTGAAGAACGATTTACGGAGCTCCGGGAAGAATTTGAAGAACAGCTGAAGGAAGAAGAACGGTTGAATAAGGAAATAAGAGATAACCTTTCTAAAATTGAAATGCCGGAATAATAGAAAACAAAATGGCAAAATATAAAAACAAATACCGTGTAGAATCGAATAGACACCGATATTGGGACTATTCGTGGCCCGGATATTATTATATTACCATTTGTGTTATAAACCGTGAATGTACGTTGGGAAAAATCATCGACGGAAAAATGTATTTATCCGAATCTGGTCAAATTGTACAGGATGAAATTTTGAATATTCCCCAATACAATGAACGATTGCAATTGGGTGAATGGGTCGTCATGCCCAATCATATCCATATGATCATTGAAATAATGGATGGAAACGCGGATGGGGATGGTGGCGGGGATGGGGATGGGGATAACGTAGAGAAAATTCATGAATTTTCTCTACCAAAACCACCACCCCAACCACCCACGCGACACCCCCAACAACCGCAATCGCAATCGATCCCGTGGTGGTACAATCCTGATTATAAACCAACGATCGATGAAATCAAACAATATCGCAAACAACGACGTAAAATGATTATTCCAAAAACCATTGGAAAAATGAAAATGTTGACGTCAAAAAATATCAATATTTTGCGCCATACCGAAGGCCGAAAAAATTGGCAACACGATTATTATGACCACATTATAAGGAACCAACAATCCTTGGATAGGATATCGAATTATATAAAAAACAACCCGCGAAATTGGAATGAAGATAAATTTTATA
>Ga0209487_1000524_pt1 | contig 34735 bp, 33 predicted proteins | sample Poulit2012_FD_187524 | JGI IMG/M metagenome (GOLD analysis project Ga0209487, IMG submission 187524) | Agricultural soil microbial communities from Georgia to study Nitrogen management - Poultry litter 2012 (SPAdes) (version 2) | ecosystem: Environmental > Terrestrial > Soil > Agricultural land...
GCCACATCCACCCCTGCCATATCAATCATGCGACAGGGCCCCATGGCCATGCCATAGGCCTCTAGCGCTGAATCAATAAATTCAGGCGTGGCACCTTCAAGGATTAATGCTTCCGCCTCCCGGAGATAGCCTTCTAACATGCGATTGCCAATAAAACCAAAACAGACGCCGGAGACGACAGCTACTTTTCTAATTTTGCGGGCAAGCGCCATGACAGTCGCCAGAATTGTGGGGGAGGTTTCGTCACCACGCACCACTTCCAGCAATTTCATAATATGTGCCGGGCTGAAAAAGTGCATGCCCAGAACTTGCTGGGGTCGCCCAGAGTCCTGTGCCAGCACATTAATGTCTAACGAGGACGTATTGCTCGCCAGAATGGCATCGGCTTTGGCGACCTCACCCAGGCGCTGAAAAATCTGACGTTTCAACGCCATGTTTTCATAGACCGCCTCAATAATCAAATCGGCATTCTCCAACGCCTTATCCTCTGTTGTGGTTGTAATTAAACGCACACATGCGTCGGCCTGTGATTTACTAAGCCGATTTTTTTCCACAGCGGCATCATACGTCTGACGGATGGTTTGTTCAGCACGCGCCAACCCCTCCGCACTAATATCCTGCAATGTGACCGGGTAGCCGGCATTGGCAAAGCTCATGGAAATACCAATGCCCATGGTGCCCGCCCCAATAACTGCAATATTCTGAACCGGCACGTGTTCAATGTCTTTAGACAAGCCCGGAATCCGTGCTGCTTCGCGTTCTGCAAAAAACGCATGGCGCAATGCCTGCGATTCCGTGGTATTTTTGCACGCCATAAACAATGCGCGTTCGCGTTTCAGTGCCTCATCAAACGGGATGTCCTGGGTGGTCAGCAGCAAAGCCTGCACACAAGCGCGGGCGGCATTGCCCCCTTTATCTTCCGCTGGCAATGATGTGAGCAAGGCATTTAGCTGCTCTCGTTCGGGCGCTTGATAAGCAAGCGGATGCGCGCTTAATACCCGTGCCTGTAGCGGTTGATCCTGTTTGGTTTTCAGAAACGCCAAGGCCTGTGCGTGAATATCGCCCTCATAAACGGCATCAACAAGCCCCATGTCAAGCGCAGACTGGGCTGTGACAGGCCGACCACGCACCACCATGTCGCTTGCTTGTGCCAATCCCACTAAACGGGGCAGTCGCTGCGTCCCGCCACCGCCCGGGATAACGCCCAGGGTGACCTCTGGCAACCCAAGCCGTGTGCCAGACGCCGCGACCCGGTAATGGCAGGCTAAGGCAAGCTCCAGCCCCCCACCCAAAACGGATCCATGCAACGCAGCAACCACGGGGACGGTCAACGCATCCAACGCGGCTTGAATGTCATTGGGATCCGGTGACGGAATCTCATCGAGCGTAAACTCCCGGATATCTGCGCCTGCCATAAAGGTTCGGCCTGCGCATGCCAGGATCACGCCGGTGATAGAGGCATCCTTGCTGATTGCCTCCAAAGCCTCCAGCAAGCCTTTCCGGACTGCTTGGGATGAGGCATTCACTGGCGGATTATCAATCGTGATGGTGGCAATTCCCTCATGCTGACGTAACTGCACACAATTTGATGTAAGCATGGTACTCCCTAAAATTTAAAACCACGCATCTTGCATGGTGAGCGTTGTATCATCGTTGTGAATTAGCAAATCCAACCAGCCTGCCACTTTAGGCAGCTCAAACGCATAGAAAAAACGTAACGCGGCAAGCTTGCCTTGTGTAAAGTCATGCGCGGCATCTGCTTGTGCCATCACCGCTAACACGACATCCAACCACAACCAAGCGATAACAATATGGCCAAAGCCTTGCATGTAGGGGGTCGCATTGGCGATGGCCACCTCAAAGTTAACGTCTTGAAGGGCATGTTCTGTGGTCGCTATTAACTGCTCAACCGCCTGCGCCAATTGTTGTGCATAAGCGGCTAACGCGGGCACATCCTGGGCCCGTGCAATGGTTGCCTGGATTTCTTCCAATAAGGCCTGCATAGCGTTGCCGCGGTTTTGTCGCACCTTGCGGCCCAACAAATCCAAGGCCTGAATGCCATGCGTGCCTTCGTGGATCATGTTTAATCGATTGTCCCGCCAATGCTGCTCCACCGGAAATTCGCGGGTATAGCCGTAGCCCCCAAGCACCTGAATGGCTAAATTATTGCCTTCCAGACACCATTCACTGGACCAACTTTTGGCAATTGGTGTCAACAACTCTAACAGCGCATCCGCACGCGTCTGCTCCTGGGCATTGCCGGTACGCTTGTCATCCACCAAACCGGCGCAAAACAAGGCCAGGGCCAAGCCGCCCTCGGCATAAGACTTCTGTGCCAACAGCATGCGCTTCACATCGGGATGCTCAATAAGCAATACGGGCTTCTTACCCCGCTGGGTGCCGGCCGCGGAGCGCAAATAGCCTTGGCGCCGCTCCCGCGCATAAGCAAGCGAATCCCGATAGCCCGCAAACCCCAGCATGGTGGCCCCCATGCCAATATTAATGCGGGCTTCGTTCATCATGTGGAACATAAGTGCCAAGCCCTGTCCGGGCTCACCAATCCGATAGCCAATCGCCCCCGCGTTCTCCCCAAATGCCAGCAGGGTATTGGGAATACCGCGATAGCCCAGCTTATGGTTTAACCCCATGAGTGTGACATCATTACGCTGGCCGGTTAGCGCGCCATCGGCATCCGGCAAAATTTTGGGGACTACAAATAATGAAATGCCTTTGGGCCCTGGCGGCAACTGGCCATCAGCATCCGGGATTTTGGCCAGCACCAAATGAATAATGTTTTCAGTGAGATCATGCTCGGCGCCAGAGATCCACATTTTATTGCCCTTCAGGCGGTAACGTGGCCCCAAGGCATCGTGTTGATAAGCATCACCATCGGGCACTGCCCGGGTTGTTAAATCCCCTAAGCTTGAGCCGGCATCGGGCTCGCTTAAACACATGGTGCCAAAATAACGCCCTTCCAATGCCGGATAAGCAAAAGCAGCTTGCTGCGCCGGTGTCCCGTGCGCCATTAACAAGTTCGCATTTGCATACGTCAGCATGCCAAAGGCTGCCAGGCTAATGTTGTTATAGGCAAAAAATGTATTGGCGGCCATGTCAACAACATAAGGCAATTGCATTCCACCAACCGCCTCATCATGCCCGGCCGCGAGCAGCCCCGACTCCGCAAACGCAGCCACTGCTGCCTTAACCCCCGCTGGCAACACGACCTCGCCATCGCGAAACTGGGGTTCTTCCACATCCGTCAAGCGATTTAAGGGCAGGAACTGTTCGGTTGCCATCCGTTCGCTTAAATCCAGCACCGAATCAAAGGTTTCACGGCTATGCGCGGCATAACGCTCACGCGCTGTCAGTGACTCAATTCCCAGCCACTGATACATCATAAATTCAAGTGTTTTTCTCATGTACCTTCGCCCTTACAGCGTATTTACCAGTTGTCCCCCATCCACCGCCAGCACGGCGCCTGTCATGTAGCGGCCGGCGTCGGATGCCAGCAATAGGGCCGCCCCTGCCAGATCCTCGGACTGCCCGAAGCGGCGCTGCGGAATACGCTTTACCAAGGCATCGGTAAATCCCCTGTCTTCAAATTCTTTGTGCATATCCGTTTCAATATTCCCGGGGCATAGGGCATTTACCCGAACGTTACTGCGGGCAAGTTCAAATGCCATAACCTTGGTGAGATGGATCAGGCCCGCTTTGGATGCCCCGTAGCTTGTTAACATGCCACCGGGACGTAGCCCCGCCGTGGACGCAACATTAATAATGGTGCCTTCCCCCTGCGTAACCATGCGACGTGCAGCCCGCTGTGCCACAAAATAGGCGCCTTTCAAATTGACGCTCAGCATGGTGTCAACGTCTTCTTCGGTCTGCTCCAGAAAGGCTTTTACAATTGCAATGCCCGCACAGTTCAGCACAATGTCCGGACCGCGACCATGGGTGGCGTCAATGCGATCAAATACAGCATCGATGGATGCCATATCCGCCACGTCCAGACGTAGCCCAATTGCCGAGCCGCCCGCCGCCGCTATGGTTTCGGCCTGTGCTTGCACAGCCGCTTCACGTCGCGCCGCCAATACCACCTGGGCACCAGCACGCGCATACACGCCCGCAAGGTATTTCCCGATACCACTGGAAGCCCCGGTAACCAAGGCTATTTTTCCCTCGAGTGAAAATGACTGGAGTTCAGGGGAATCTGACAAACTAAATTGCGTCATAGTGTTTCTCACCGTTAGCGAAGCCAACCCCCGGGCCTACAAACCCATGTCGGCTCGCAGTTGTCTTTTATTTAATTTACCCACACTGGTTTTGGGAATCTCATCCACAAAACGGAACTGGTCTGGCGTCGCATAGCGGGGCAGCTTGCCTTCATCAATGGCCGCACGAAAAACCGTCCGCAAGCCTTCGGTGACTTCATCATTGTCATAAGTCCCCGGCTTCAGTTTTACAAAACCGCAGGGACGCTCCCCCCAGCGCTCATCCGGGATGGCAATAACCGCCGCTTCCGCTACGGCAGGATGCTCGAGCATGAGCGATTCCAGCGCCACCGACGACAGCCATTCGCCCCCGGTTTTAATGACATCTTTGATGCGATCCACAATGCGATAACGGCCCTGCTCATCGCGCGCCGCGATATCTCCCGTATGCAAGTAGCCGCCTTGCCAAAGCTCATCGGTGCGCTCCGGGTCGTTATAGTAAAGCTCTGTTAACCAGGGCGCCTGTGATAGCAATTCGCCTTCGCGGGGGCTGGTACCGTCATCCGGGGTGTCCCCATCTAATGCCATGGTCACCAAGGGAAGTGGAAAGCCGACGTCACACAACAAGGCCGGATCCGCATCCGCTTCCGCGCGTGACGTTTTAGACATCAACACCACTGGGCAGGTCTCCGACATGCCATAGCCGGCGAAAGGCTGCAAATCTGACCGCAAGGCACGTGCTGCCAAAGCAGGCGGCATGGGCGAGCCCCCCACCATCACTTTCCAACCGGGCAATTTCAGCCCTTCCTGTTCCATATTCTCCAAGATCATGAAAAGAATGGCGGGCACGCAATGCGAGAATGTCACGCCTTCATCTTTAACAATGTGAGGGATGGCCTGCATGTCATAACGACCGGGATAAACCTGCTTTACCCCCATTAAGGTTGCGACATATGGAACCCCCCAGGCATGCACATGAAACATTGGTGTTAGCGGCATGTACACATCGCCTGCCCGGAAGGCTTGATAGTCATCCGCCATCCCCATCGCAAAGCCCACGGCAAGCGTGTGTGTCACAAGCTGTCGATGGGTGTACACCACCCCTTTGGGCAAGCCCGTTGTCCCGGTGGTGTAAAAATGGGTTGCTACTGTATCCTCATCAACGTCAGGAAACTGAAAAGATGGATCGGCCGCAGCAAGCAGTGTTTCATAATCCCTGGCCGTGGCAAAACTGGCGGCCTCATTTTTATCAATAACAATTACCTGCAGCTCCAGCGCGCTATCTGCCATCACTTGCTCATAAAGCTCCGCAAACTCTGCCGCCACAATTAACACCTGACAGCCACTGTGCTCCAGGGTGTAACGTACCAAATCAACCGACAGGCGCATGTTTACCGTCATAAGCGTTGCGCCTAGCATGGGAATGGCAAAATACGCCTCCAAATAGCGATGCGTATCCCACTCAAGCACTGCAACCCGGGTCTCTTTGCCCACCCCCAGCCGGGACAAAGCCGCCCCTAAGCGATGGACGCGCTCATTGAGCTGGTAGTAGTTCAAACGCTTTCCTTTGAACGTTACAATTTCTGTCTCTTTTCCACGCTCTACCCCACTTTTCAAAACGGAGTGCAGCGTTAATGCACAACGATAATTTTTCATAGTCTTGTACTTAGAACCTTTTCGTGATTGCAGCCATCCAAAATAGTCGCCTTAATGTAGCACAAGCTTGCGTCGCTTTATTAAGCGGGAGGCATAGGGATTTCCATGGCCAACACCATCTGGGCCAGCCCTTTGCCCATAGGGTCGGGCCGCAGCGACGAAGGCCCCCCGCCGTCAAGCGCGTCCTCGATAACGAAGTTAATGGCATGCATCCCCGGCGCCAAATAACGATTAATTCGGCCACTAACCAAATGCCTTAAATGCTGTCGTAGCCGCGCGGGCGTTAGGACGTTCTTCAGGTGCTCATAATCTTGCGCATCACGCGCAAAAATCGCAATATTAGACGTGTTTCCTTTATCCCCGGAACGCGCATGCGCAACTTGAACAAGGGGGAGCATCTGGGTTGGTGATACGTCGATATCATCTGCCACAGCAGTTTCATCTTGATCCACTACATAGGCAATGGGCTCGGCCCCTTGAGTATTAATTTCAACCGCCCATGTTTTATCTGCCATTGCCACCACCGGCGCGGGCATCCGGGACTTTTCCACTAACGCGGTATACAGTTTATATACCGGCTCGATAGGTGCCCGACTATTTAGTGTTAAGGCACTACCGCTTGTCGTCGCAGGACCAAAGGAGACTCCGGGGGCACGTACTTCTCGAGAAAACAACTCTAACGTTTCCGCATGGTCACTAATCACCGCAATGCGGGCGACCGCCTCGCGCAAGTCCGGTACCCGCGCATGCGGCCCGTAGTAGTCTTCGGCGCCGATTACCGTTACCAGCGCCTTACTGAAACCGGGCAAGCCCTGATCGGCGAGCAATTTTTCAATGCGCGTTAACAATGCCTGGCCGGTGCGTCGCGCCTTCTTTATGGCGGAAAACCCAAAGACGGACAGCTCCGCCACACAACGGTAGCCATCCCGGTACGCTGCTGACAACTTATACGTCGCTGGCCGCGGCTTTCCGCGCGCATTCGCAACCGCCACCACTTGTTGACCGGCCTGGCTTAACTGCACGTGGCTGAAATCACAAACAACATCGGGCAATACATAATTGGTGGGATCTGCGACCTCATACAAAACTTGCTCAGCAACCGTTCGTGGCGTGATTTTCCCCCCGGTCCCCGCGGGTTTTTCAATGGTAAAACGACCATCTTCGTGGCAACGGGCAAAGGGATAGCCGATATTTGCCCAGTTTGGCACCCGTTCCCAATCCGTAAATAAGCCCCCGGTTACCTGGGCACCGCATTCCAATAAATGACCGGCCAGGGCACCCATCGCCAAACGATCCCAATCATCATCTGCCCACTGAAACTCGTGCATTAATATGCCTAAAGTGGTGGCACTATCAACCACACGACCAGTAATCACAATGTCGGCATCCAATGATAGTGCCTTGGCAATCGGCGGCGCTCCCAAATAAAGGTTGGCGCTGGCAACCTCTTGGGGCGGCAAACCCTGATGGTAAAAGTCGGGGGCCGCATCACGGCGCAATGCTGGCATGAGTGCCAGCGCGGAATCTCCCGTTACATAGGCTACCCGCAAATCCACACCCAACGCATCCAGTACCGCAGTAACCGCTGCCGCGCAAGCGGCGGGGTTAATCCCGCCCGCATTCGTCACGATACGTATGCCCCGCTGCGCACATGACTTGGCGATCTGAGGCAGCGTGTAATGCACAAAATCCTCCGCATAACCAGCGTCGGGGTTCTGCGCCTGCGCCCGCACAAAGCCCGCCAGCGTCATCTCTGCAAGGTAATCAAACACCAGGTATTGCATGCCGGGCACATCAACCAATTGCATGGGCCCCAGTATGCTGTCGCCAATAAATGCCCCCGCCCCACCAATCAATACTTCTTTAGACATAAACAGCTTAGTCCTGCGTAATATTCAGCGATTCAATGATGGCGCCATTAGAACGAATTTCCTCGCTCAAGAACTCATCAAACGCTTCGGGCGTACTGCCAACGGGCTCGGTACTAATTGATGCAAGCTTCTCTGCCAATTCTTCATCGTTATGCAAGACATCGGCAGCCACTTTTGCCAATTTATCGATAATTTCTGGTGACGTACCCTTTGGTGCCAGCAACCCGCCCCAGGCGTGTGCCACCATTTTGGGGTAACCATGCTCCACCATGGAGGGCGTGTCCGGTAAGGTTGCGGCCCGCGAATCCCCCGTGACAGCAACCGCTTGCAGGCGATCCGCACGGATATGGCTGCCCATGGCGGAAATGGCATCAAACATGAAATCAACCCGGCCCCCAACCAAATCCGACACGGCCTCGGCAGAACCTTTATAGGGCACATGCTCAGCCGCCTCGATGTTGGCAACGCGCTTTAATCGCTCGCCAAGCAGGTGCGCTGCGGATCCAACACCACTGCTGGCATAGGTCACTGGCTTGTCGGGATCATCGCCCATTGCCACGATGTCATCTATCGTTTTTACATCTTTATGACTTGTGACCAAAACCAGGGAGGTCTGTGTCAATTGGGTAATTGGCAACAAATCATCACGGGTAAACGGCAAATCCTCATACAGCGAGAAGTTATTGGCATAGGCGCCAATCACCATGCCAAGGGTATAGCCATCTGGCTTGGCATCCGCCACATATTTGGTACCAATAATGCTGTTGGCACCAGGTTTGTTCTCAACCACAATGGATTGCCCCAGCTTTTCTGACATACGACGGGTAACCTCCCGCGCAATAATATCCGTATTACCACCGGCCGGGTACGGCACAACAACATGAATCGTGCGGTCGGGATAATTCTCAGTATCCGCATGGGCACCTGCAGAAAATCCCAACACACCCACCAATGCGATCCCTAACACTGACCATTTAACTTTTTTCGCAATTCCAACCATCGCGTTGTCTCCTGAATTATTGATAGCAATGCAGCCATTATGGAGAATCGTCTGGGGTTTAGGTATATACTTTTTGGGCGATCGTGATAACCAAACAGAATCACTATGACTAAACCCTCATCTGCGCTTACAACGCCAAATATGAAAAATCTCCTCTGGTTCAAGCTCGCTGCCGAAATGGGCAGTATGCACGCGGCGGCCACTAAATTAGGAATTAGCCAGCCTGCCCTTTCCAAGGGGATACGACGCCTGGAAGTCTACACGGGACTGCACTTATTGGAACGGTCTGCCCAAGGCGTTTTGCTAACGCCCGCCGGGGAAGTTTTATATGAACGGGCAAAGGAATTACAGGCCTGGAACACCCTGTTTGAAGCCGATATCCAGGACTTGAAAAACATCGGGGGCGCCTTACGACTGGGCATCGTGCCCACCCTGACCGAACGGCTGCTGGTGCCAACCTTGCAAACCTTGCTAAATGATACAAAACTAACGGTTAAAGCCCATGTACAACTAAGCGCTGCCCTATTTCAAATGCTTGATGCAGGCAACCTGGATTTTGTGATTGGTGCCTATGAAAGCAAGCCTCCTAGCGGCTTTCAGTACGATCACCTGGGCCAACTCAACAGCTATATCGTGGCGCGACAAGGGCACCCCTTAACCAAAACATCCTTTACATTTCATGACCTTGCCCAACAGCAGTGGCTAATTAATCCTCATCCCATTTCTGTACGCAAATGGGTAGAAAAAACGTTGATGGAAGAAACTCACACACAGCTACAGCCTGTGGTTGAGGTTGATACCACGCCCTCCGTACTCAGTGCGCTATTGGCCAACACCGATTTGATTACCGTCTTGGGAGAAAGCACGTTGGAATCCACCCACGGCAAAGGATTAACCCGGCTACCGCCGCCCGCCCCGGTATGGGCCCTGGAAATTGGATTATTTTGGCGTCGCAGCACAACCTTCACCCAAAGCATGAACTATTTCCGGCAACTCATTCATCAAAGGATTCATCACAAGGCCATAACACAAGCTGATTATCACACCAAGTCGGGAAACCCCTAGGGGGTAGTCGCGAATAAGCTCACAAGCTTTGTATATACTTTTCAACTAATTAAAACTCTCAGGACGTCGCATGAAAAACGCAGCCATTGTCTCTACGGCACGAACCCCGATTGGTCGGGCTTTTCGAGGTGCCCTGAATAATATCAAGTCTCCTACGTTAATGGGCCATGCCATTACGCATGCTGTCGAGCGTGCTCGCGTGGACCCCACTGAGATTGATGATGTCATTATTGGAACGGTATTAAGTGCCGGGACCGCTGGCAGTAATATTGGTCGCTTAGCGTCGCTAGCAGCCGGCCTGCCGGTGGAGATTCCCGGCCAAACCGTGGATCGCCAATGCTCCTCGGGCCTGATGGCCATTGCGCATGCGGCAAACCACATTATGACGGGGGAAATGCGCATTGTGGTTGCTGGCGGCCAAGACAATATTTCTGCCGTCCAAAATGACTATATGGCCTGGACGGCCAAGGCAGCCGATGAAAATGTTATCAAGCACGCGGAACATGCGTACATGCCCATGCTGCAAACAGCGGAATATGTGGCGAACAAATACCATATTAGTCGCGAACAACAAGACCATTACGCTTTAGAATCTCAACGCCGTACGGCAGCAGCCCAGGAAAACAACCGTTTTGATGAGGAAATCGTACCCATCACGGCGGAACAACGGTTGACTGATCGTGACACTGGCGACGTCAGTTATCGCACCATCACTCTTGGCAAAGATGAAGGCAACCGTCCGCAGACCACGGCCGAAGGCCTTGCCAATCTGGCCCCGGTCATTGAGGGCGGCTCCATTACTGCCGGCAATGCCAGCCAATTATCCGACGGTGCCTCGGCTTGTGTGGTGATGGAAGCGGATTTGGCGGCCCAACGTGGCCTCACCCCGCTTGGGTTTTATCGCGGAATGGCGGTCGCCGGTTGTGCGCCTGAAGAGATGGGGATTGGCCCCATTTTTGCCGTGCCCAAACTGTTGAAACAACATGGCCTACACGTTGATGACATTGGCTTATGGGAGATCAACGAAGCCTTTGCCTGCCAAATTGTCTACTGCCGCGATCAGTTAGGCATTGACCCGGAGCGGTGCAATGTTAATGGCGGTGCAATTTCTATTGGCCATCCTTATGGCATGACGGGCTCACGTATGGTTGGACATGCCCTGATTGAAGGCAAACGACGTGGCGTACGCTATGTTGTTGTCACCATGTGTGTGGGCGGGGGAATGGGTGCGGCTGGCTTATTTGAGGTCAACCTGTAATTACCGGGATAAGATATGGAATTTATTCTAATCTCCCTGCTCAATAGCTTAAGTTACGGGCTCTTGCTGTTTATGCTCTCATCAGGGCTGACCCTGATCTTTAGCATGATGGGGGTATTGAACTTTGCGCATGCCAGCTTTTACATGATTGGCGCTTACTTTGCTTACACCATTAGCGCCAAGATTGGGTACTGGCCCGCTTTCTTTATTGCGCCCCTCCTTGTGGGTGCCATTGGGATGGCTGTGGAGCGTTATGGTCTACGCGCGGTTCACAAATATGGACACGTCGCGGAGCTGCTGTATACCTTCGGCCTGTCTTATTTGATTCTTGAGCTAGTACAACTGATCTGGGGACGCTCCTCGGTGCCGTATGGTGTGCCAGAAGTCTTGCGCGGCGCGTTGTTCACCATCTATTCCACCGCCTTCCCGAAATATCGCGCCTTTATGATGTTTATTGCCGTTCTAATGCTGGTTTCGCTTTATCTGGTGTTAACGCGTACACGCATCGGTCTGGTGATCCAGGCGTCTTTAACACACCCAGAGGCGGTTGAGTCCCTGGGGCATAATGTACCCAGGGTTTTCATGTTGGTTTTTGGCGGCGGCTGTATGTTGGCCGGCCTGGCCGGTGTTATCGGCGGCAATGCCTTTGTTACCGAGCCCGGTATGGCAGAAACCTTGGGGACAATAATTTTTGTTGTTGTGGTTGCCGGGGGGATGGGATCGTTAATGGGCGCGTTGGTTGCGTCCCTACTCATTGGTGCCATTCAAACATTTGCGGTGGCCATTGACTACTCCCTTCTCGATGCCCTCAGTACATTCGGGATTCTGCTAACACACGAAAATTTTGGTTACTCGGTGCTAAGCGTTACGCTCGCACAAGTGGCGCCCATGTTGCCATACGCGCTACTCGTGTTGGTGCTTATCTTCCGTCCACGTGGCTTAATGGGTAAACGAGAGAGTTAAGACATGTCTATGATTTCAACGCCACAAAACAACCAAAAACACTTTTCGCTGCTGCTACTGGCGTGGCTGGCTTTTGCCATCATTATTGTTATTGCGCCCCATGTGTTTAGCTCATCGCTGGCGCTGTCTCACCTATCACGCATGGGAACAGCCATTGTTCTTGGCCTGTCCTATAACATACTCCTTGGCTCAAGCGGGATGCTTTCTTTCGGACATGCCGCTTTTTCCGGGCTTGGGACCTTTATGGCAATTCACGCCATGAACTTTGCCGGCGCAGAACTGATTGGCTTGCCACTGCCTTTGGTGCCCATTGTGGGCGGTTTAACCGGCTTGGGCTTTGCCTTCATTATTGGTTATGTCATTACGCGAACTTCCGGAACCACCTTTGCCATGATTACCTTGGGGATTGGGCAAATGGCCTTTGCCAGTGCCCTTATGTTCCCCATATTTTTTGGTGGTGAAGGGGGTATCTCCACCAATAGAGTTTACGGAGATCCCCTGTTTGGCTGGAATTTTGGCCCCCAAATCCAGGTGTATTACTTGATTGGCACGTGGACGTTTATTTGCTCATTGGCTTGTTTTTACCTTATGAGAACGCCCCTGGGCAGTTTATTTAATGGGGTTAGGGACAACCCCGAACGCGTCTCTTTCATTGGTTTTAATCCGCACATTGTTCGCTACATTGCGCTCATGACAGCGGGGCTGTTTGCAGGGATAGGGGGTGCCTTAATGGCAATCGATCTGGAGATTGCAACCGCCGAAAACCTGAGCCTGCATCAGTCCGGCGCCGTTTTGCTGTTTACCTTTATTGGGGGCATAGGCTCCTTTATTGGCCCGATTATTGGCGCCATCGTCGGCATTATGCTTACCGCATTCTTATCGGACTATACGCCCGCATGGCAAATGTACTTAGGCCTCGTGTTTACACTGGTTGTCGTTTATGCACCAGGAGGGATCAGCAGCCTTATCAAGCCTACCTGGGACGTCCTGAAGTCTGCTTTGCAAGGTCACCATTATCTTCCCTTACTTAAAGTTGTTCTTAGTGCTACGGCCTTAGTGGTGGGTGTCGTCACCACGATTGAGCTTGCCTACCATTACGGAGAAGGCGCTGTTATGCCTTTGCAAATGTATGGACTTGAGCTTAGCAGTGCCAGCCTACTGACGTGGATCGTAACCCTTGCGGTACTGCTTACGGGCATGCTCACCATTAAAAAAGCCGGGCGTGCCTTGTTAGCGAGTCTGGACGACAACATTTCATCTTTAGAAGTTGCTCTACAAGGAAGTGAAGTATGACACAACCGGTTTTAGAGTTACGAGACGTTCACAAATCGTTTGGCAATACGGAAATTATTCGGGGGGCAGACCTTGCCGTTCCCCAGGGAGAGCGCTATGCCATTATTGGCCCAAACGGCGCGGGGAAATCCACGCTTTTCCATCTTATTTCCGGGAAATTGCCCCTGTCTTCGGGGGAAATCCTGCTGCGCGGCGAGCGCATTGATGGACTCTCGGCACAGCAAATCCACCGCAAAGGGCTCACACGTAGTTTTCAAGTGACCAATCTATTTCAAAACATGACGGTCTACGATAACTTGCTGTGTGCCGTGATGTGGTCACGTGGCTATCGCTATACATTCTGGCGGCGCCGCAGCACCTTGAAGCCCCTGCATGAACGTGCCCAGGAAGTACTTGAGCTTATTGGATTACAAAAGCGCAAAGACGTACTCGTTGGGCTGTTAACCTATGCAGAGCAACGCGCCCTGGAACTTGGGGTAACCATCAGCGGCGGCGGCGACGTGATACTCCTTGATGAGCCCACGGCCGGAATGAGTCGCGCAGAAAGCGATGCCGCCATTGAGTTGATTCGCACGGTGACAAAAGGACGTACCCTATTACTTGTCGAACACGATATGGGCGTCGTCTTTGGACTGGCCGACAAGCTTGCCGTAGTGGTATATGGCCAAGTCATTGCCTGTGATACGCCCGAAGCGGTGCGCGCCAACCCCAAAGTTCAAGAAGCTTACCTTGGCGTTCAAGCCAATGAAATTGAGGATGCGACGGATGCCTTTGCTTGATATTAACGATCTTCACGGTTATTACGACAAAAGCCATGTGCTACACGGGGTAAATTTAAACGTGCATGCAGGAGAAATCGTTAGCCTGCTGGGACGCAACGGCGTAGGACGCTCAACAACGGTAAAAGCCGTGATGGGGCTGGTAAGAACGGAAGGTTCCGTCAAGTTCCGCGACCAGGAAATTACCGCCTTAAAAACGTATGAAATTGCCCGCCTGGGACTGGCCTACGTTCCCGAACACAGAGACGTGTTCCCCAGCCTAACAGTGGAGCAAAACCTGATTCTTGGGGAACAACGCGGCCGCCAGTCGCAGTGGACAATAGAAGACATGTACAACCTGTTCCCGCGCCTAAAGGAGCGCCGCCATACCCCTGCCGGGGTCATGTCGGGCGGGGAACAGCAAATGCTGACGCTTTGTCGTTCGCTCATCTCGGATCCAGAATTAATTATGATCGATGAGCCAACAGAAGGCTTGGCACCGTTTATTGTGGAGCAGGTAGCTGACTACCTTGAAGAGCTTCGCAAACGGGGCGTTGCGGTTTTATTGGTGGAACAAAAACTGGCCATTGCGCTTGATATTGCCCAGCGGGTATATGTCATGGGCAGGGGAAATATTGTCTTTGAAGGAACACCCGATGCCCTTAAACAGAATGAGCAAATCCGAAAAGAATGGTTAGAAGTTTGATGAGCCTCATCACACCATTTTTAATCACCCGGCATCTTACACATCAAGATGCCAATTTTTACAAGAATCCTAAAGGGGGAAATATGAAATTTCGTAAAACTTTACAATTAAGCGCCCTTGCGGTTGCCCTTGGTATCGGGGCCGCCAGTGTTAGCGCAGAAACCGTTAAAGTGGCGCTGATTGACCCACTCTCTGGTTCTTTTGCCGCTTTAGGCGAAAACCAATATAAGACGTGGAAATATGTCGGTGAAATTGCCAACGAGGAAGGCTGGGCTGGCGATCACAAGTTTGAGTTTGTGGCAATGGATAATAAAGCCAGCGTACAAGACAGCCTCTCGCAGCTTAAACGCGCCATTGACCAAGGCTTTCGCTACGTGGCACAAGCCAATGGTTCCGGTGTTGGCTTCGCACTGGTTGATGCCCTGAACAAGCACAACGCAAGAAACCCCGGCCAAGAAGTTATTTACATTAACCATGGGGCCATTGACCCAGAACTTACCAACGAGAAATGCAGTTTCTGGCATTTCAGCGTCGACTCCAACGTTGACATGAAAATGCAGGCGCTTGTTGACCACCTGGCAGAAAATGAAGACGTGAAAAAAGTCTATATTATTGGACAGAACTACGCCTTCGGACGCGCTGTTAGCGCCGCTGCCAAAAAAATGTTGGCCGAGAAACGCCCGGACGTAGAAATCGTCGGCGATGACTTGCACCCCATTGGTGAGGTAAAAGACTTTGCTCCTTATGTGGCTAAAATCAAAGCCGCCGGGGCCGACACCATTATCACCGGGAACTGGGGCTCTGACCTGGCACTTCTCATTCGCAGTGCCCGGGATGCGGAACTAGACGCCAATTTCTACACCTACTATGCGGTTCTGAAAGGCTCTCCTACGGCCATGGGAGAAAGCGGACTTGAGCGCGTCAAATACGTGGGGGTATGGAACGTGAATAACGAAGGTTACAAAGGCCGCGACCTGGTAGAGGGCTTTAAAGAAAAATACGATGACGACTTGACCTGGGGTCAAGCCTACTCTGGCGTTGCCTTATTAGCCAAGGCCATTAAAGAAACCGGCTCCACCGATCCTGTCGATGTTGCCTTTGCCATGGAAGACATGGAGGTCGAAGGCCTGGCTGGACCCATCCGCATGCGCGGCGCTGACCATCAGCTTCAGCAGCCTTTATTCGTTGCTACCTGGGCAGAGACCAACGACAGCAACGTACAAATTGGCCAGGAAGGGGATGATTTTGGCTGGCGCACGGAAGAAGTCATTTCTGCAGAGGATTCCGAGCGTGAAACCATTTGCGAAATGCAGCGTCCCGAACGCTAAATTCACGCGTTTCCTGTAACGCGAATTGGTAATGGCTTTAGTGGGTCCCGTCTTCCTGCCGGATCCCTAAAGCCATTTTTCCTTGTTTGTCCCTTCCTGTGTTGGCTGATTGCAATGATGACTCGTTCCCCTGACTCCCTTCCCACCACACAACCGCGCACAATGCTTGGCTTGTTTGATGCTGCACTGCAATATGCCCACGATAAACCCGCGATTCACTATTTTGACCACAGCCTTAGCTACGCTGAGCTCGATACTTTAAGTCGCCAACTGGCGCATTATTTCCAACAAAATGGCTTGCAAAAAGGGGATCGTGTCGCCCTTTACATGCAAAACATTCCTCAGTTTGTGATTTGCTGCTTGGCGCTATGGAAATGCGGGGCCATTGGGGTGACTGTCAATCCCATGAATCAAAAGCGTGAAGTCTTGTTATTGCTCCAAGACAGTGGTGCGGAATGGATCATTATGCAAACAGATCTCTACCACCGCGTAGGCCATGCCCTTGCAGGAAACCTTGATACACCTTTAAAGATTCTTCTAACAGATACGCGGGATTTTCAAAGTCGCAACGATTCACGGGTACAACCCCCCGTTTCGCCAGCCACCGCCGCCACCCACCCTGATTTACGCAATATTTTCCACCCTGAAAGCCCAAGCCATGTAAACACCATTGATGTCCAGCCAGACGATATTGCAATGCTGGTATATACCTCGGGCACCACGGGAACCCCAAAAGGAGCAATGGTTACCCACGCCAATCTGGCGATTGATGCGGAGCTCTGGCGCCGTTGGGTGGGGTTCCAGGATGGCGAGCCCATTATGGGCCTAGCGCCACTTTTCCACATTACCGGCTTATCCGGGCATTTGGCCTATGCTTTTGCTGCGGGCTCACCATTAATCTTAACCCTGCGTTTTCATCCGGAAGTTTTTATTGAGGCGGCCCTTGAACACAAGCCGGCCTTTATCGTTGGCGCGATCACCGCATACATCGCCATCATGAACACGCCCCACGCCACGCCTGAGCACCTGGCGTCGGTAACCCATGCCTACACCGGCGGTGCGCCCGTGCCAGCTGCCTTGGCCGCGCAATTTGAAAAGAAATTTGGCCTGCCCTTGCGCAATTGCTATGGGCTTACGGAAAGCACGGCATTGGCGGTTGCGGTCCCGCCTGATGCGGCGACCCCTATCGATGACAATGGGGCTTTTTCCGTAGGCGTCCCCGTGCTGGATACCGAGGTTTATATTGCTGATGATGATGGCCAGCCCCTGGCGACCGGGGAAATCGGGGAAATCCTTCTGAAAGGGCCACAAATGGTGCCGGGATATTGGCAACAGCCAGAAGAAACAAAAAAAGCATATGTTGGCGCATTTTTCCGCACAGGTGATGTGGGATATATGGATGCCAATGGCTGGATTTTTTTAATTGATCGTAAAAAAGACATGATTAACGCCTCGGGCTTCAAGGTTTGGCCCAAGGAAGTTGAAGATGTTATTTACGAGTTTCCCGGCATTCGGGAAGTGGCCGTTATTGGCGTGCCCGATGATTATCGGGGAGAGACAGTAAAAGCGGTGGTGAGCCTGCAACAACATGCGCGCTTGACCCCCGAGGAGCTCATCGCCTTTTGCCGTGAGCGCCTCTCCGCATATAAATGCCCCCACCAGGTTGAAATTATGGAGGACTTGCCCAAAACGGTTACGGGTAAAATTTTACGCCGCAGCCTGCGCACTTAACCCCGAAATTTCATGAGCTCAGGCAGGTTAAGAATGGTGATCGTGCGCCCCTTAACCTCAATTAGCCCCTGCTCTGATAGTTCCCGTAAAATGCGTGAAAAATGCTCTGGCGTCAGGTTTAAGCGCGAGGCAATTACCGCTTTACTGGCTGACAAAATAACATCGAAATGGTTACCTTGCGGGCCATCTTTCAGCAAGTAGCCAATCACACGCTCAGTTCCATTGCGCAAAGAATAGGCCTCGACATCAGACATCAACGAATATAAACGTTGGCTCAGCGAAGCAATCATTTTCCGCGCCAATACGGGGCGATGATCGAGCTGGGCGAACAAGCCCTCTTTCGCGATATGCAGCAACAGGGTATCTTCCAGGACTTGGGACGTCACTATATACGGTTTACCCATAAACATCAGCGCTTCACCAAAGCTTTTCCCTGGGCCAATCAGCCGCACGACCTTCTCATCTCCTAACGAGGAACGCAGGAGCAATTTCACTTGGCCATAAACAACGTGATGAAAGCCATGGCAGGGATCCCCTTGCTTAAAAAGCACATCGCCGCGGCCGGCGCGCACCTGAGTGGTTGCCGCAGCGATATTATCGAGCTCGTACTCGGAGAGTCCCTGAAATAAAGGGATTTGGGAGAGGAAATCTTGGGCACGAATTTTAGGCGCTGACATACTTGTTACACTATTGTTCCATTACACGGAGTCATCCCAGTCGTCAGTGGAATGTCCCAGAATTTTATCTTGCGTCTGTTGTTTAACATTATTGGCACGTTGGCAGTGCTGCTAGGCGTTGCCGGGATTTTTCTGCCCCTTTTACCCACGACCCCATTTTTACTGCTCGCGCTTGCCTGCTACATGCGCGGCTCAACACGCATGACACAATGGTTGTTAAATAACCGCCTGTTTGGTGAACACCTGCGCAATATACAGGAAAAACGGGGCATTCCTAAACGCACAAAAATTTGGGCTATTAGCTTAACCTGGCTGTCACTTGCCGTTTCTGCCTGGTTCATGCCAGTGCCTTGGGCACGACCCCTATTACTGATTCCGGGGGTGTTTGTGACCGTTTACCTATGGCGCTATAAAACACTACCCCACCCCCCCTCGGACTAACGCCCCCTATCATAACGCGTTTTGTTGCGACGACTCCAGTTTGCGCTTATATTGGAATTAACAATAGCAAAAATAGGGCTTTCTTAAAGTCACCCTACGGAGGCCGGTATGACCATTTATTCCTTACAACTCCCCGCAAGCTTTTACGATAATGGCGTAACACGCGACAATATCTGGGAACTTGCGATTTGGCTCTATCGCCTACCTGGAAACTTAATCATGGAAGGCGTAGGCAATTTACCTTTGGTACCCGAATTACTGAATATTCATGCCTCAGCAAGTACAGGTTACAGCAGCTTAAATGGCACCATAACCCATGCTTTGTCATTATTGTTTTGGGTTGCCCTCCTGCTGGGCATAATTAGCTACAGCTCCCGTGAAGGCAAGCGGGAAGCCACCGAATCAATGCCGGAGCCCGTGCAACAGCAACCCCAACAACAGCAACAACCGCCTCATAACTGGGTTAACCCACCCATATAGGGCTGTAACGCTTCAGGAATCGCCACGCTACCATCCGCCTGCTGATAATTCTCCACCAAGGCCACCAGGGCCCGGCCAACAGCAAGGCCCGAGCCATTTAATGTGTGCACATACTCGGGACGGCCTTTCTCATTTCTATAGCGCGCCTGCATGCGACGCGCCTGAAATGCTTCGCAGTTCGAGATCGAAGAAATTTCCCGCCAGGTGTTTTGCGCTGGCAACCATACCTCTAAATCGTAGGTTTTTGCGGCACTAAAGCCCATATCGCCAGTGCACAACTGCACCACCCGATAAGGCAGGCCCAATTTTTGCAAGATGGTCTCTGCATGCCCAAGCATTTCTTCCAACGCGTCGTAGGAGGTCTCGGGGTGCACCACTTGCACCAGCTCTACCTTATCAAACTGATGTTGACGAATCATGCCGCGCACATCGCGACCCCCGCTGCCCGCCTCCGAGCGAAAACAGGGGGTATGCGCGGTTAACCGGACCGGCAACGCATCGGCGGGCAAAATCGTGTCTTGTACAGTGCCTGTTAACGTAATTTCAGAGGTGGAAATCAAGTACATTTCCTCCGGCCCTGAGGCTTCTGCCCCTTCGGCCTGAGCCGCTATCTCGTGCCCGCCTTTCGTTACCCAAAACATGTCATCTTTAAACTTTGGCAGCTGCCCGGTGCCAAAAAGTGTGTGGGCGTTCACAATATAAGGGGTGTAGCACTCTTCATAACCATGCTCTTGTGTTTGCACCGTTAGCATGAAGTGTGCCAATGCCCGATGTAAACGCGCCATGGGGCCACGCAACATCATGAAACGCGACCCTGAGAGCTTGCGCGCAGTCTCAAAATCCATGCCCAGGGGCTCGCCAACGGCCACATGATCTTTGGGCTCAAATCCCAAAGGAGCAGGGTTTCCATCCGCATCCGATGCCCCCGGTAACCAGCGCCGGATTTCTACGTTATCGTCGCTGTCTTCGCCTTCAGGAACACTCGCGTCCGGCAAATTTGGCAAACCGGCAAGCCAATCATGCAACTCCTGCTGCAACGCCCCCAGCTGCTGCTCTAGTGCTGCGAGTTGGGCGGGAATCGCTTTGGATTCTTGCATCTGCGCGTCGGCATCCTCGCCCTGGCGACGCCGCTGTCCAATTTCTTTTGCCAAGGCATTGCGACGCGCCTGCAACGTTTCGGTTTCTACCTGGTATTTTTTACGCTGGGCTTCCAGGGTCTCAAACCGTTGAATATCAAAGGTGACGCCGCGGCGCTTCAAGCCTGCTGCGACGGTGGTTACGTCTCTACGTAACTGAGTAATGTCTAACATAACTTAAGGCAACACCTGTGTAAGTAAAAGAAAGGTCATTATTGTAGTAAAAACTCATGCGCTCCGGCGACTGGCTATGACTGCGAATCCCGCGCCGCCTTATCCAGCTGACGCAAATAAGCCAGTTTCTCGGCCACCTTAATCTCCATGCCACGGTTGACCGGACGGTAAAAACGTGCGTGTAAACCATCGGGAAAATACTGTTCATTGGGCACATAACCCTCCGGCGTATCATGCGCGTAGCGGTACGCTTTGCCGTGACCCATGGATTTCATTAATTTGGTTGGAGCATTGCGCAAATGCAAGGGGACGGCTGCACTGCCATGCTGCGCGGCAAACCGGCGGGCGTCATTATAAGCCTGGTACAAGGCGTTGGACTTGGCCGCGCACGCCTGATATACCAACGCCTGTGCTAACGCCAGCTCCCCTTCGGGACTCCCGAGTCGCTCATAAACTTCCGCCCCCTGCAGGGCAACTTCCGTTGCACGCGGGTCTGCAAGCCCAATATCTTCAACGGCGATCCGAATAATGCGCCGCGCCAAATAACGGGGATCGGCCCCACCATCCAGCATACGAGCAAACCAATACAGGGCTGCGTCAGGGTCCGATCCGCGTACCGCCTTATGCAGGGCACTAATCTGATCATAAAAGGCATCCCCGCCTTTATCAAAGCGACGCAAGCTATGTGGCAGGGCCGTTTCCAGCCACGCCACATCCACTTCTGTTTTTGCGGCATCCGTGGCCGCATCAGCCACCACCTCAATGGCATTCAGCAGGCGCCGGGCATCGCCATCCGCCCATGCGGCCAGTTGTTCTTTGGCGGCCGCTTCAAACTGCAGATCAGCGGCGGTGGCGGGACGATCCGCATTCACTTGATCAAGCGCCCGTTGTGCGAGTACTAACAATTCATCGGCTGTGAGAGGCTGCAACACATACACGCGGGCACGCGATAACAGCGCGGCATTCACCTCAAAGGAGGGGTTTTCGGTGGTAGCACCAATAAAGGTAAACAATCCGCTTTCGACATAGGGCAAGAAGGCATCTTGCTGGGCTTTATTAAAACGGTGTACCTCATCAACGAACAGAATTGTCCGCCGTCCTTGTGAGCGACTGTACTCGGCACGTTGCACGGCATCACGGATGTCTTTCACGCCACCCAACACCGCGGAAATGGCAATAAACTCTGCATCAAAGCCGTGCGCCATCATCCGTGCCAGCGTTGTTTTCCCAACGCCAGGCGGCCCCCAAAAAATCATGGAGTGCGGACGCCCCGACTCGAATGCAACACGCAACGGCTTCCCGGGCCCCAACAAGTGGGTCTGACCCACCAACTCGTCAATTGTGGTGGGCCGCAAACGCTCGGCAAGTGGCTTTAGCCCCGGCGCAACGTTGGCAGAATGAAATAAATCCTGAGCTTCTGACATGGCGTAGCGTTTTTCCGAGCTACATCCGGACGACATCGACGTCATCGGGGGCATCAAAACGAAACTCATCGCCACGCCAGGAAGGATTCGCCTGCATATTGCTTAACGTAATGTGGGTAATTTGTCCAAAGGAATCCTGTAATTTGATTTGCTCGGGCTGATCATTCTTAAAACCCAGGTCCACATAAGCAAAACCCGCGTCACTGGATTTAGGTGTCGCGCGTAGCCACTGCAAACCCGCGTCATCCTTCAAGGCCTTTAAACGAAAGGCCTCATCAAGATCTCCAGACCCAAATAATATTGCCGCGGGTGAGCTACCAATCGCCTCTGTGGCCTCGCGTATGGTGACTTGCGCAAGGTCGGGATCATATTGAACCAGCTCTTCGCCATCCGATAAGGTTAATTGCTCGTAGGGCTTTTTAACCTCCCAACGAAAGCGCCCCGGCCGCTCAAACAAGAAGTGGCCGCTTTGACCCTTTTCTGTTTGTGCGCCATCCTCATCAATTAGCACCTGCTTGAAATCACCCTGGGCAGCAGATACAGACGACACAAAAGCCCTCAACTGAGACTCGGCATCGGCGGCAAAGCCTGCCGCACTCACGCTCATTAACAAGGTCAACACCATTACACGCAGCATAGTCATCTCATCAATCCTTGGCGCTATCCGTGGGAACTAAAATTTCCCGGTTACCATTTGACTGCATAGGCGATACCACCCCTTCAGCCTCCATCTGATCCAGCAAACGCGCCGAACGGTTATAGCCAATACGCAGTCGGCGTTGCACAAAGGAGATGGAGGCGCGCTGGCTTTCCAACACAATTTGTACCGCTTGGTCGTATAAGGGATCTGCTTCAGCGTCCGCAAACCCCGTAACAGCACCAACGCCATCACCCGTTTCGCCTGCACTGCCTTCTAAAATACCATCGATATAGTCAGCTTCACCCTGCTTTTTAACCGCCTCCACCACACGATGCACTTCGTCATCGGACACAAATGCGCCATGCACCCGCTCTGGCACCGCAGTACCGGGGGGCATATACAACATATCCCCCATGCCCAGCAAGGTTTCTGCCCCCATCTCGTCCAAAATGGTACGGGAATCCACCCGGGAGGAAACCTGGAAAGCAATCCGGGTAGGAATGTTGGCCTTGATAAGCCCCGTAATGACATCCACACTGGGCCGTTGCGTGGCCAACACCAAATGAATGCCCGCCGCCCGCGCCTTCTGGGCCAAGCGTGCAATTAACTCTTCCACCTTCTTGCCCACCACCATCATGAGATCAGCCAATTCGTCGATCACCACAACGATCATGGGCAATGTCGTCAAGGGTTCAGGCTCGTCTGGCGTAAGCGAGAAGGGGTTGGGAATGGTTTCCCCTTTTTTCGTTGCTTCGGCGATTTTACTGTTATAGCCGGCCAGGTTACGCACGCCCATCTTGCTCATGAGCTTATAGCGCTTCTCCATTTCGGCCACACACCAATTCAAAGCATTACCCGCTTCTTTCATATCCGTGACGACTGGCGCGAGCAAATGGGGAATGCCTTCATAGACACTCATCTCCAACATTTTCGGGTCGATCAGCAAAAGCCGCACTTGCGTGGGATCCGCTTTATAGAGCAGGGACAGCAGCATGGCGTTAATCCCCACGGACTTTCCTGACCCGGTAGTTCCAGCAACCAGCAAATGCGGCATGCGACCAAGATCCGCCACCACGGGATTGCCCGCAATGTCTTTACCCAACGCAATCGTTAACAAAGATTTGCTGTCGTAATAAACCTTGGAGCCAACAATTTCCGATAAGTTAACAATCTGGCGCTTGGGGTTGGGAAGCTCCAGCCCCATAAGGTTTTTACCAGGAATGGTTTCTACCACCCGAATGGTGACAAGACTTAACGCTCGGGCCAGATCTTTGGCCAAGTTAACAATTTGATTGCCTTTAACCCCCGTTGCCGGCTCAATTTCATAGCGCGTAATTACCGGGCCTGCCTGGGCTGCAACCACCACCACCTTCACCCCAAAGTCGGATAGCTTCTTCTCAATGAGACGAGAGGTGTATTCGATGGTTTCTGCAGAGACCGGCTCACCAATCATTTCCGGCTCATCAAGCAAGTGAATTTCCGGCAACTCACCGCTTGCCTGACGCGATGACGTAAACAATTTTTGTTGTTTTTCTTCGCTAACACGCGTGGAAGGAGGAACTTCTTTAACCGCCGGCTCAATACGAACCGGTTGCTCATGCACCAAGTCGCTTTGACGCGCAACCACGGTCTCTTCCCGCTCCGCTTTTTTGACGACCCCTACCTTGCGATCTTCCCACGCAGTTTTGAGTTCTAGCAGGCGGCGCAATAAGGTTTCCAGAAACCAACCGACTTTTTCGGAGACGGCCAGCCAGGAGAAACGGAAAAACAGACTTGCCCCTACGGCAATCATTGCCAGCAGCAGCAAGGTACACCCGGCCTGACCAAACGCAAGCGACATGACATTTGCCAGCAATACCCCCAGCTGACCCCCGGCGCCTGCCGGCAAATGGGTGCCCAATGATGCCATCTGCAAAGCTTCTATTCCCATGGTACCGGCGAGCAACAAGGTAAAACCAATGCCAACTTCCCAGTGCACCCTGGGCAACGGCTCGGTACGCGGCTTGGGAAGCAGATGGCTGGTTAGGCGATAAAAACCTACCAATACACGATACGCCAGCAATAACACCCACAGCCAGGCGGAGTAACCAAATAAAAAGTACAGCAAATCGGAAAGGTGCGCTCCGAACGTCCCCCCCCGGTTGCGGATAAAATCGGTCTGTAAAGACTGGGACCAGCCCGGATCCGCGGGATGCCAGGTTGCCAACACTAAAGTAAGCCAGGCAGCCAGTGCCGCAAACAATATCCAGCGCGCTTCACGAAACAAACCCGACAGCCGGGTTTGCAAGGGTGAAGGACCGTTTCTTACGTTACGTCCCCCTCGTGGGGTGGTAGCAGATAATCTAGCCATGACTCATTATAATGAGGTGTTAATTTATTTATTGGAACTGAAGGAATGACAGCACCCAAACACGCTAAAGTTTTAATTTTAGGCTCTGGCCCTGCCGGATACAGCGCGGCGGTGTATGCTGCCCGTGCCAATCTTAACCCCGTTTTAATTACCGGGCTTGAACAAGGCGGCCAATTAATGACCACCACCGACGTGGAAAACTGGCCTGCTGACCATGATGGCGTGCAAGGCCCGGAACTGATGCAGCGTTTTCAGCAACATGCCGAGCGCTTTGAAACAGAGATCATCTTTGACCATATCGCAAAGGTTGACCTGACACAACGCCCATTTACCTTAACTGGCGACACAGGTAGCAAATACACCTGCGATGCCCTTATTATCGCAACCGGCGCCTCTGCCATGTACCTGGGCCTGCCTTCGGAACAAGAATTTATGGGCAAAGGGGTGTCAGCCTGCGCCACCTGTGACGGCTTTTTCTATAAAGATCAAGACGTCATTGTGGTCGGTGGTGGCAATACTGCCGTTGAAGAGGCCCTTTACCTATCAAATATTTGTCGCACAGTAACCGTTGTTCACCGCCGTGATGGATTCCGCTCAGAGCCCATTTTAACGGACCGCCTTATGGAGCAGGTAAAAAATGGCAATATTAAATTAAAGCTCTTCTACGAGCTGGACGAAGTATTAGGCGATGCCTCAGGCGTCACGGGCGTGCGTTTGCGCAACAACCAAACCAATGAAACCGAAACGCTTGATGTCACGGGCGTCTTTATTGCGATTGGGCACAAACCCAACACGGACTTGTTCATCGATCAACTAAATATGGAAAATGGCTATATCATCACCCGCAGTGGGTTAAATGGCATGGCTACCCTGACATCCGTACCAGGCGTGTTCGCCGCCGGAGATGTACAAGATCACGTCTATCGTCAAGCGGTCACCAGTGCCGGCACCGGCTGTATGGCGGCGCTTGATGCACAGCGTTGGCTTGACAATGAGCAAGGCTAAGCGACGCCCTGGCCACCCTTTAGAAAAGGTCATCCCGTCTAATCGGGATGACCCACCGACGGCTGCCGCTCCACTACCAACCCCAAAAAAGGAGCCGGCCATCCAAGCCACCAATCTCCCTGGCTTAAGCGACGAAGATCGCCAACTATTTCGCCAGGCCACGCGCTTGGTCACACCCTTAAACGTCGCAGAACGGTACGATTCCCAACCGCCCCTCTCACATGCATCCGCATCCCAGCTGGCACAGCGCCGACAACAGGCCATGGGCCCAAGCATAAATGCCCCCGTCAGCCACCTATCCGATGAATATCGCCACCCTGCCACGGAAGGCAGCAATCATGAATTCTTACGGGCAGGGCAAACCCCCAAGCTATTACGCCAATTGCGGCGCGGAAAACGCTGGCCACAGGCGAGCATAGATTTACACGGCTATACGGTAGCCCAGGCGCGGGATCAGCTACAGCAATTCCTTGCCGATAGCCTGGCGCAGGAGCTGCGCTGTATTCATATTGTGCATGGCAAAGGTTATGGCTCAAAAAACAGTCATGCAGTCCTCAAGCGCCAAGTCAGAAGCTGGCTTACCCAATATCCGGACATATTGGCGTACACGGAATGCCCCGATGCCTTGGGCGGCGCTGGGGCGGTACTTGCTGTGCTGCGTAAATCCCCCGCCAAAACGAGTTATTAATTAATGCACTGGTTATTTCTATTTATTGCCATTGTGGCTGAGATTATTGGCACCACCGCCTTAAAAATGTCGAATGGGTTTACCCGTTTCATACCCGCAACAATTACTGGCATCAGCTACATGGTTGCGTTTTATTTTTTAGCACTCACCCTAAAAACATTGTCGGTTGGTATTGCCTACGCCATCTGGTCAGGCATAGGTGTGGCCGCAATTGCCCTGATCGGATTTTGGTTTTTCAAACAACCCCTGGATACTGCTGGCGTTATTGGTATTGGTTTAATTATTGCCGGGGTTATTGTCTTAAATGTCTTTTCCAACACCAGCGCCTAGTGATTTCCCTAGGTGCATAAAAGTAAAAGCTGATGCAAAATATAAATCATGCAGGTGGGGAGACAACGCCCTGCATGGGGAATAACAAAGTCCTATTTGGGCACAGCAGTATCTGATACAACAACAACCAAAACCACATCTCTTTATAATAAGCATAAAGCACAAAGCCAGCGACGCACCGCTGGCTTTGTCATATTCAGACATACTTGTCTGTTACATTAATTCATCTCAGGCAAATTATTGAAAACCTTCGTAGCGGCTCCAGCCACACTCTGGGCGAGTCACTTTACGGCTACGTACTTGTGCCTGGCTATTAAAAAAGCGTTCTACTTTCTTATCAGCGCGATGTACCGCCATCATCAGACGGTGAACACGATTGTTGATTCTGCCAGCTAACTGGCTGGCACCGTGTTTTTGGTTTAGTGGAAGATTTCCACTTGCCGCCAATTTGCGATTTCTCATTAAATATATTCCCTGTAATAAGTCTGTTAGCTCTGTGAACAGTTCTTATTATAGGGAAAACCCTAGGTTAAGTCTAGGGGGAAACCCTATGTCTTATATAAGTGTTGTATTTATACCGAAATTACACTCCTTCTGGCAATACCATAATGGTTTGCTGCATCGTCGCACAGAGTTTTTCATTGGAATCATCGACCGCAAAAATATCTGCTCGACTCACAATTAACCGCCGACCGGGCTTGATAACCTGGCCCCGGCCGATAATTTTTTGCCCCACTGCCGGCGCCGTAAAATTAATTTTATATTCCACCGAAAGCACGGCTGCACCCGCGGGCGCAACCGTCATGGCAGCATAGCCGGCGGTAGAGTCTGCCACCATTCCCACAACACCCCCATGCACAAAATGATTTTGTTGGGTCACTCCTTCCCACCAGGGCATGTGCACTTCAACGCGACCGTGTTCAATAACCGGCAAAGTAGCACGAATCAATGCCATTGCCTGTTGTGCCTTAAAGCTTTCAGCAACATCTGCCTTGAAATTTGGATTTAGCGGGGGTTTACTCATAACAACTCCATAAGCTTAAAACAACCTACCTGAATGGACGGTGCCATACTCAAAATGAACCAGTATTATGACGTAAAAACATAATTTGGGCGCTGCCCACTTATCACCATTGGAGTAATCAATGCTTAAATCAAGAATAATTCGACGATTCGCCGGTCTGCTGGTGGCAAGCTTTCTGATTGGGGGCTGTGCACACCTCGACATGGAGGAACCATTAATTCTCGATGGCGATGTCGCATTCGAATTTGGTAAAGCAGAGCTTACACCCAGAGGTGCCCAACAAATCGACATGTATGTTGCCACATTAACCAATAGTGGTGAAATTCGACTCGAAGTGCTGGGCCATACTGACCGTATTGGTAGCGATAGCGTCAATAATCAGCTCTCCAAGGCACGGGCACAAACGGTTAAAGATCGCCTGACCAAAGATGACAAGCTGAAGCCCGAGCATATTCGCGTGCGTGGCATGGGCTCCAAAGATCCTATCGTTTATTGCGATCAAACGGATCGCCAAGCCCTGATCGACTGCCTGGCTCCCAACCGCCGGGTAGAAATTAAAGTTGTTGGCACCATCTACCGTTAGAAATGGGGTTGCTTCAGCAGCGTCACGGCCGTCTTGTCTCCGCGGGTGTGGCGCTGCTAACCCTCCTTAGCCTCTCCGGATGTGCCGTAATCTCCGAAGAAGAGTGTTTTGATGCCAACTGGCGCCAACGCGGGCTTAACGATGGTAATCAAGGCTATACCACCGCCCGTCTGAATGACTACTTAAAGATATGTAACCGCGCGGGTGCCAACGTTAATACGGCAAACTACCTCCAAGGCCATCAACACGGCGTGCAACTTTACTGCACCCCCGAGCGCGGCCGGCAAGAAGGATTAAAAGGCCGAACTTATCGCGGCGTCTGCCCAACATCCCTGGAAGCCAGCTTTCTACACGCTTACCAACCCGCTTATGACGTGTATCGCAAAGAGCAAGCCCTGGACCGCATCAATTCACGCATCCAGCAAAAGGAGCGGGAACTACGCAAGACAAAAGATAGCAAAAAACGCCGACGACTACGGGAGGACATCCGGGCCCTGGATCGCGAAGCGGCCTATACACGGCGTGAAATTCGACGCCTGGACTAATTAACAGAATCAAGCAACGCATAAAAAACCCGCACAGCCAACGACCGTGCGGGCAAATCAAACGTCTGCAAATCGATTTTGCAATCCACCACGGATTACATATTTTCGATCATCACCTCACCAAATCCAGAGCAAGAGACCTGTGTGGCGCCCTCCAGGAGGCGGGCAAAGTCATAGGTAACTTTCTTGGATTTAATGGACTTTTCCATACTGCTAATAATGAGATCAGCAGCTTCCGTCCATCCCATATGGCGTAGCATCATTTCTGCAGACAGAATAAGGGAACCCGGGTTAACGTAGTCCTTCCCGGCGTACTTGGGTGCTGTGCCGTGTGTGGCCTCAAACATGGCCACTGAATCGGACATATTGGCGCCTGGCGCAATGCCAATGCCACCCACCTGCGCCGCCAAAGCGTCTGAAATGTAATCACCATTCAAGTTCAATGTGGCAATCACATCGTATTCTGCCGGGCGTAGCAAGATTTGCTGCAAGAAGGCATCAGCGATGGCATCTTTCACAATGATCTCGCGACCCGTGTTGGGGTTTTTAAACTTAGACCAAGGTCCGCCGTCAATAAGCTCGGCACCAAATTCCTCACGTGCCAACTCATAACCCCAGTCACGGAAACTTCCTTCCGTGAACTTCATAATGTTCCCTTTGTGAACCAGGGTGACAGACGCGCGGTCGTTATCAATCGCATACTGGATGGCTTTACGCACCAAACGTTGCGTTCCTTCACGGGATACCGGCTTTATGCCAATACCGGAGGTTTCAGGAAAACGAATCTTGTCAACGCCGAGATTATTGCGCAAGAAGTCAATCAAGGCTTTCGCATCATCGGACTGCGCTTCGAACTCTACCCCAGCGTAGATATCTTCCGAGTTTTCACGGAAAATCGCCATATTCGTTTTTTCAGGCTCGCGCACAGGTGATGGGGTGCCGGTAAAGTAGCGTATGGGACGCAAGCAGACGTACAAATCCAGCTGCTGACGCAATGCTACGTTTAATGAACGGATGCCCCCACCTACGGGTGTGGTAAGCGGACCTTTGATAGAAATTACATAATCCCGGACGGCTTCTAATGTTTCTTCAGGAAGCCAAACATCGGAACCATAAATGGAAGTTGCTTTTTCACCTGCATATACTTCCATCCAGTGAATTTTGCGTTTGCCTTCATAGGCTTTCTTAACCGCTGCATCAATCACCTTGATCATAACCGGGCTAATATCGACACCGGTACCGTCACCCTCGATATAAGGGATAATAGGTTGATCAGGCACATTAATGGAATTATCTGCGTTAACGGTGATTTTTTGACCCGCAGCGGGGACCTTGATGTGCTGATAGGACATGAACACTCCAATTAGAGCTTGGTAACATAGCGTGCTCCCAGCGGAGCTAACGCCCACGTCTAAAGACAACTGACCGGGCAGCCTGCATTTTACATTCCTGTTTGCGGCGGGCCACGGCCAGTCTTATAGAAGAGTAGTTTAGCCTATTCTGCCGTAAATTTGAACTCGCTAGCGCCGAACGGGTCTATCATTATCTGTAAACAATCAAGGAAGTGCCAATTATGTTTACGCCGTCACGCGACGACGTCCGTCATTTTTTTTCAGGGGCCTGGAAAAAGCACCGCCAACAACAAGTGCTCACCCCACTAGAGACCATGGCCGTTGATATCGCCCTAATGCATCCCGAGTACCACGCGGTATTAGATGACCCCGACAACCCCCATCATGAATACCCGGTTGAGAAAGGCCAAACCAACCCGTTTCTTCATATGTCCATGCATTTGGCCATTGATGAACAACTGTCTATTGACCACCCCACGGGCATTAAGGCTGCCTACAAGCAGTTATTACAAACGCACGAACGCCACGCTGCCATCCATATCATTATGGAAGCCCTGGGGGAGGTAATCTGGGAAGCACAACGGCTCAACCAGGCCTTTGACAGTGAGCACTATCTCACCTTGATTCGGCGTTATGCGACACGCTAATATAACGCCTTAGCGACGCACCCCAAGCGGGGATTCCAAACTGGCCAACCAGGCCGCAACATTACGGATATCTTCTGCGGATAAGGATTCCGCCATGCCGCCCATAATGGCATTATCACGAATATTTGAGCTGGCAGGCGCCCCGGCCTTACCGCGTTGGTAACTTTTTAATGCATGGATTAAATAATCACGATGCTGGCCTGCCAAAATAGGATATTCGGGGCTGGTGGACGACTTTGCATCGTCACCGTGGCAAGAGGCGCAATCGTTATCTTTAAACACCTTTTTTCCGGCTTGAATATCTTGCGAAAAAGCCAGTAGAGGTACGGACATTAACAGTGCGACGCCGCACAAAGCAACAGACAATTTTTTCATAGCGTGCCCACTTTACTTAAGACTAGAGTAATATGCGGCCAAGTCAGCGATATCTTGGTCGCTGAGGCTTTGCGCAATCGCTTCCATGGTGGGAAACGTTCGCGACCCACTCGCATAATCATTAAGCGCCGAGATAATATACTCAGCATTTTGCCCCGCAATCATGGGAACGTGATATACCTCGGGATAACTGGCTTTATAGCCTTTTATTCCATGGCAACCGATGCACATAGACACCTTGGAGCGCGCTGCCTCGGCATCGCCTTTGATTTCCTCATCGGCGTGGGCAAGCATGGGTGTCATGCTGAAAATAATGGCTGCCAATGCAGTGGAGCTGCATGTTTTTAGTCGTCGCAACGTCATAGTAGCTCTTTTTTCTGTGGCGGTGAATGGGGTCAACGGTAGATATTCAGCCATATCCGTCGTTGTTGTCTCTCAAAAGATTGTACGATACTTAATAGAATACACCCAATTTATTTGTTTTATATCAAAAAATCTTGTTTTAGTTATTAGGAATTCCTCTATGAGTTCAGATTCTCAGCGATTTACCGGCACCAAACAATATGTAGCAACCGAGGATCTTAAGCTGGCCGTTAATGCCGCATTAACGCTGCAACGGCCCCTATTGATTAAAGGCGAGCCGGGCACGGGCAAAACCATGCTTGCCGAAGAAGTCGCTCAGGCGCTCGAGCGCCCGTTACTTTCCTGGCATATCAAATCCACAACCAAAGCGCATCAAGGGCTCTATGAGTATGACGCCGTCTCGCGCCTGCGCGACTCGCAATTGGGTGACGAAAAAGTCCACGACATCCGCAACTACATCGTCAAAGGCCAGCTCTGGCATGCCTTTGAGTCGGAGGTGCCTGCCGTGGTGCTTATTGATGAAATTGATAAGGCGGATATTGAATTCCCCAATGATCTACTCCAGGAACTGGACCGGATGGAGTTTGATGTCTATGAGACCCGCGAAACCATTAAAGCCACACACCGCCCGCTAATTATTATCACCTCAAATAATGAAAAAGACTTACCCGATGCGTTTTTGCGACGGTGCTTTTTCCATTACATTAACTTCCCGGATCCAGACACCATGCGGGCCATTGTCGCCGTGCATTTTCCTACCATCCGTCAGGACATCCTAAGTGCTGCCCTGGAAACCTTTTTTGCCTTACGCGAGGCTCCAGGCTTAAAGAAAAAACCTTCCACTTCGGAATTTTTGGACTGGTTGCAACTCTTACTGGCAGAGGGTGTCGATGCAAAGGCCATCAAAAAAGTTGATGATGGCCTGCCCCTGATGGCCGGTGCCCTTCTTAAAAACGAACAGGACCTTACACTGTTACAGCGCCTGGCTGACATGGCTCGTGCCGGCCGTCGCTACTAACCCGCTTGCTACACTCGCCTCGCTATGCTGATTGATTTCTTTTATCATCTACGCGCCTATAAGCTACCGGTATCGGTTCAAGAGTACCTTACCTTGCTCGGCGTTTTACGTACCCCGCTCATGCCCCCAACAATAGAGGATTTCTATCATCTGGCGCGTATGACGCTGGTGAAAGATGAAACCCTGTTTGACCGCTTTGATCAGGCCTTTGGCGCGTTCTACCAACACCATCAGGCGCAACTTCCAGAACAAAAAGAAATCCCCCTCGATTGGCTGATCAAAGAATTTCAAAAGCAACTCAGTGCTGAAGAAAAAGCGGCCATTGAAAAACATGGCTGGGATAAGCTAATGGAGCTGTTTAAAGAACGCCTGGAAGAGCAGCAAGGTCGCCATGCCGGCGGAAGCAAATGGATAGGCACCGGAGGCTCCTCGCCCTTTGGACATGGCGGCTACCATCCAGAAGGCATACGCGTCGGCGGCCCCTCTGCTGGTAACCGTACCGCCGTTAAAGTATGGGAAAAGCGCGAATACCGCGATTATGACGATCAGCAAGAACTGGGAACACGCAACTTTAAAATGGCACTGCGACGGCTGCGCAGTTTCGCACGGGAAGGCGCAGAACTAGAACTCGATCTTGATGACACCATCCGCAGCACGGCGCAAAACGCAGGCTTTCTAGATCTAAAAATGGTGCCGGAGCGTCACAACACCGTTAAAGTACTGATGCTGCTAGACGTTGGCGGTAGCATGGACGACCATATCGCCAAGGTAGAAGAACTGTTCTCCGCCGCCCGTAGCGAATTTAAAAACCTGGAAGTCTATTACTTCCATAACTGCCCATACGAGTCCCTATGGCGTAACAATTACCGGCGCCATAACGAACGCCAGGATACCTGGGACATATTGCGTAAATATAATGATGACTGGCGCCTTGTGATTGTGGGCGACGCCACGATGAGCCCGTATGAGATCTTGCAACCCGGTGGCTCGGTGGAACACTACAACAAGGAAACGGGTGCCATATGGCTGCAGCGGCTCGTAGAAGCTTTCCCTAAAATGGCCTGGTTAAATCCGGAACCCAAAGCTTATTGGGAATACCGACAGTCCATTGCCATCATCCAAAACCTAATTCAAAATCGCATGTTTAGCGTCACCGTCCATGGCATTGAAGAAGCCATGCATTTATTATCCAAATAATTGGTCAATTCCTTATCATGATGCGTATCTCTCGACACACCTGTTCTTTTTTAGTGGGCCTTGCGCTGCTTGGCGCCAGCCTGGCCCTGGTGCCCCAAGCCGGCGTCACGCAAGAGGCCTTATCAACCACCTCTATAGAAACCCCCTATCCCGAAGCGTTTGTACGCGCCATTGAAGGCGTGAGTGAATATCGCCTACAAAATGGCCTGCGTATTTTACTGGCGCCCGATCACAGCAAACCCGATGTTACGGTAAACATGACCTACCTGGTAGGGTCGCGACACGAAAACTATGGCCAAACCGGCATGGCCCACCTGTTAGAGCACATGTTATTTCGGGGCACCCCGGATCAACCCGATGCCCTGGCCGAATTCTCCCGTCGTGGCATTGCAGCCAACGGCACCACCAACGCAGATCGCACCAACTATTTTGCAAGCTTTGCTGCCGAC
>Ga0209487_1000525_pt1 | contig 34710 bp, 33 predicted proteins | sample Poulit2012_FD_187524 | JGI IMG/M metagenome (GOLD analysis project Ga0209487, IMG submission 187524) | Agricultural soil microbial communities from Georgia to study Nitrogen management - Poultry litter 2012 (SPAdes) (version 2) | ecosystem: Environmental > Terrestrial > Soil > Agricultural land...
TGGGTTCGCAACTCACCTGAACCGGTATCATAAGCGATCATTTCTGCGGCCAGATGCGGTGGAATCCGGCATCGCTCTTTGGAAGCAAAAATGTAGAAGGCCTCCGGCTCCAGGATCAGGTGATCTCCGCTCCGGCTGACAAGCGGCTCCCAAAAGTCCTCAATATCGTAGTGGTTGATCTTGTCCAGATCGATCATGTCCCGGTTCTTTCGCGCCTTGTAACCGATCACCTCCCCCGCTTCAAGTCCGGAAGTCTGAAGATTCACACTCAGAAAGAGGCCGTCATTGACCTTGATCCGATCCATATCGAGGGGGGATCCGTCCTCTCCGAAAAGGAGCGGATCATGGTGATGGATTCTCAACAGATCCTCATCTGAAAGCACCGTGTGTCCATGACGGATACGCAACTGGTTCAACCGGTGGCCTGTACGTACCTTGACAGGAAAAGATTTCGGAACCACCTCCAGATAGAGCTTGCCTCGATACCCCTGCTCGATCTCCTCAAACCGATGGGAATAGTCGGTGATGACCCGGGTAAAGATATCCAGACGGCCAGTCGTGCTTTTCGGGTTCGCTCTTGCCGAAAGATTCTCTTCAGAGATCAGCCGGAAGTGATCAGGAATCTTGACCCCGTTGAACAGTTTCTGCTGCGTACTGTAGGTGTTCAACGGCAGAATCAGCTCCTCGATCAGCGGGATGATATAGACACAGTTGGGCTCGAGAATGGCCCCGTCTTTGATGGAGAAGGTGTATTGGTGCAGCTTTTCAATCTTCTGCTGAACCGTCTCATCTTCAGGAAGAAAGCTGCAGCGGACCCTGTGGGCCACCTCGCCCAGACGGAGATCGATAGAGTTCGGCTGAAACTGGTCCTCCTCTATAGGGTATCCTTCCTGCGCCCTGATCACACCGGCTTCATGAAGGATCTTCAATTTCTGAACCGGCAGAATACCTCGTGTTCGCAGCCGCACTTCGTGTGTCATATAGTTCTCAAAATCTGTTAGTGGGGTCGTTGAATTATCACTTCAGGAGACGTGAGTCGAAAAAGTCACAGGTGTTATTTTATAAATGTCCCGTTAGGAACTCAGGTTTTCACAGATGGCGGTTCCAGGCTTCATGTCCTGGATCCAGACAACCTCTTTATGCAGGGAAGACTGCTTTATGCAGTGAAGACAGGGAATCAAGCTTCCTCTTCATACAAATACAGGGCATCAAGCTTCCTCTTCACCAGCCAGTTCCAGTACCCGCCGATACTCCTCCTCCGTCACCCGGGTAATCGAAAGCCGGTTACGTTTGAACAGCATCATCTCCGAGAGTAATGGGTCTTTTTTCAGTTCTTCTCGCGACACCGGCTTGTGAAATTTCTTGACAAACCGGACATCGACCAACTGCCATCTCGGATCGGACTCACTGCTCTTGCTGTCGAAATACTTGCTCTCGGGATCGAACTGGGTTGGATCCGGATAGGGATCGCCCTCAATCTCCATGACTCCGGCAATCTCCGGAGGTTTGATGTTGGAGTGATAGAACAGCGCTCTGTCTCCCGGCTTCATCTCATCCCGCATGAAATTACGTGCTTCGTAATTGCGAACGCCATCCCAGGGCTCTACCTGATCCCGTTCAAGATCGTCGATGCTATAGTCATCCGGCTCAGATTTCATCAACCAGTACTGTCTGCTCATAATCGTCTGTTCATTTTATCCGATAATCGTCAGTTCTTTCTACCCGATAAACGTCACACTTTTGTGATCAGGTGGCCTTTACACCTGAAAGTGCACACTTCTGCGCAACGCTATCCCAACCCTTAAAATCACCCATCTGCGTGCCGGTTTCTTTATCGTCTAAATTCACCTTAACTGAGTACAGATGGTTCTAACCGTTATACTTTCCAATCTAACCGTTATACTTTCCAATATACCAGCGTATGGTCTCCCTGAGCGCCTCATCGAAGTTGTATTCCGGCTCCCACCGAAGCTCCTTCTTTATTTTTGAAGCATCGATCGCATACCTGAAATCGTGCCCCGGCCGATCCTCCACAAATGATACGAGCGAGGCGTAGTCACCATTCGGACCCTCTCCTGCCTCCTCATTCAGCAGTTCACAGATACGGTGGACCAGGTCGAGGTTCATCCACTCATTGTCACCCCCAATGTTGTACTGCTCTCCGGATTCCCCCTCGAAGAACACCTTCAGAACCGCTCTGCAGTGATCAATCACATAGAGCCAGTCACGCACATTCTCCCCTCTTCCATAGATGGGTATCGACTTGTGGGAGAGCGCATGCCGTATCACCGTCGGAATCAGTTTCTCATCATGCTGATGGGGCCCGAAGTTGTTAGAACAGTTGGTGATGACCACATTCATATCGTAAGTGTGGTGGTACGACCGGACCAGAAAATCGCTGCCGGCCTTGGTGGCTGAGTAGGGAGAGTTGGGGGCATACGGCGTCTTCTCATTGAAAGCTCCGCTGGCACCCAGTGTACCGTAGACCTCATCAGTGGAGACGTGCAGAAAGCGACCCTCCTGCAACCTCCCCTGCTCCATCCAGAGCTGCCGGCACTCCTCAAGAATATTGAATGTACCCACCACATTGGAGCGGACAAACGCTTCCGGACCTTTGATCGAGTTATCCACATGCGACTCGGCCGCCAGATGGATGACCCCGTCCGGACCCCACTTGCGAACCACATCGTAGACAGCTTTGCGATCCGCCAGATCGATCTTGGAGAAGAAGTAACGCCCGGAGCTTTTCAGAGGCGAGAGGTAACGGTTGTCCGAAGCGTAAGTCAGCTTGTCCAGGTTAAATATCTCAACATCAGGATAGTGTTCATGCAGTAGCAATATCAGATGGGATCCGATAAACCCGGCCCCGCCCGTTACAATCAGTTTCATGATCTGCCCTTTCTAGCTTCGAATAGTTGTTTAGTGATGTCGGTATCCGCCCTCAGAGCAGATCCCCGTCAGCCAGTTCAGAAAGTAGCGGCTGGTTCTGATCTTTCTCTGACACCAGAGGATCGGACACTTTCCAGTCAATGTCCAGTTCCGGATCGCTCCATCTGATACCCCGTTCCATGGACGGATTGTAGTAGGCGCTGCAGAGATAGGAGATCCCCGCTTCTGCAGAAAGTACCGAGAAGCCGTGAGCAAAACCGGCAGGAACCAGAATCATATGGTGGTCTTTGTCATCAAGTTCGACCGTCAGGTGCTGTCCGAAGGTGGAGGATCCCTTACGGATATCCACCACCACATCCAGAATACGTCCATGTGTCACCCTGACCAGTTTCTGCTGGACGGCATCCCCGGTCTGGTAGTGCAACCCCCGGATCACACCCTGTCGTGACCAGGAGAAATTCTCCTGCACAAACCGGCCGCTAACCGGGGGGGAGATGTCTGAACCCTGGAAATACTCTTCACGCCATGTCTCGAGAAAATAACCCCGGTCATCGCGGTAGATCTCCGGTTCTATCAGGAGTACTCCCTCCAGGTCCGCTCGTCTGATCTTCATGCTATCGTGGTGAGTTTATGTCATCTGATTCAGCAGGCGGTGCAGGCCGCTCTGCCACGGCTCCATCTCCACCCCCAGAGTGTGCTCCAGTCGTCCCGGATCCAGTTTGGAGAATGACGGTCGCTTCGCCTTTGTCGGAAAAGTTTCTGAACTGCATCGGTCTATCTGAACCCGCTCATTCCCTCTGTATCGAAAGATCTCTGACGCGAGTCCATGCCAGCTGGTCAACCCTCCTGAGGTGATGTGAAACGTACCTGTCACCTCTCTTTTCAACAGCTCACGAGTCCATAATACCACTTGATCCGTAAATGTGGGACTTCCAATCTGGTCATCTACCACATTCAGCGAATCACGAACTTCTGCTGCCGAGAGCATCTTGCTGACAAAGTTCTCTCCATAGGAACCACAGAGCCAGGAGACGCGCAGCAGAAGATACTCGGCATCCGACTGCCGGAGCTCCAGCTCACCTGCAAGCTTGCTGCGGCCATACGCATTGACAGGAGCTGTCTCTGCCTCTTCTGTGTAGCCGGCGGGATAGTGCTGCTGATCCTCCTTTCGTCCGGGAAAGATGTAATCGGTAGAGTAGTGGACCAGGCGGGCTCTGTTTTCAGCACACCACTCAGCGAGATTGGCGACACCGTCACGATTCACCCGAAGAGCCGCCTCATAGGCACTCTCCGCACCGTCAACATCGGTCCAGGCTGCACAGTTGATGACGAGGTCAGGAGCAATCTCGTCCAGCACCCGCTGAACCGCCGAACGATCTGTAATATCCAGGTGATCTGAACTGAGTCCGGTGACCTTGTCAAACTTCTCCTGCCCGAGAGATGCCATCCATTCACGGCCGAGCTGACCACGTGCACCTGTCACCACCAGTGTCATACCGGCTGACGGTCGTAGACCAGTTCATTGGCCAGCCTGTAGGAGTCCGGTGTCCCGGCATCTGTCCACCACCCTTCAAGAAGGGAGTAACTCATCCGGTTCTGACGGATATAGTCGTTGTTCACATCGGTGATCTCCAGCTCTCCCCTGCCGGAAGGTTTCAGGCGACGGATACAGTCGTAGACGTTTTTATCATAGAGATAGATGCCGGTCACTGCATATGAAGATCTGGGATTAGCGGGCTTCTCCTCAATTCCTGTGATGCGATCTCCCTCCAGCTCTGCCACCCCGTAACGTTCAGGATCGGGAACCTCCTTGACCAGTATCATCCCCCCCTCTCCAGGATAGCTGCTGATCGCTTTCTCCAGCGATGCCTCAAAGATATTATCCGCCAGGATGACAGCCATCGGCTCTCCCCCGGTAAAGTTTTCAGACAGACCGAGTGCCTGGGCAATTCCACCCGCCTCATCCTGGACTTTATAGGTAAAGCGGCATCCGAAGTCCTTTCCTGAACCGAGCAGAGTGACGACGTCTCCCATGTGTTCGGTCCCTGTTACAATCAGAATCTCCTCAATTCCGGCACCTGTCAGCTTCTCGATCGGGTAGTAGATCATCGGCTTTCCCCCTACCGGTAACAGATGCTTGTTGGTTACCTTCGTCATCGGGTAGAGGCGGGATCCGGTCCCGCCAGCCAGTATAATCCCTTTCATAATCTGTGAATCTGATACCTGATGAGATTCTGGAGTGACTAGAGCAGCATACTCAGCGGGTTCTCCAACATCTGCCGCACTGTATTGAGGAACTGGGCTGCCAGAGCTCCGTCAACAATCCGGTGATCACTGGAGAGCGTGACTTTCATCCGTTTGCCGGGAACAATCTCTCCGTTCTCCACAACTGGAACATCACGAATCGCTCCGATAGCCAAAATAGAGGCATTGGGCGGGTTGATAATTGCGGTGAACTCCTCAATACCGAACATACCAAGGTTACTGATGGAGAAGGTGCTCCCCTCCATCTGATCCGGCTGCAGCTTCTTCTCTCTGGAGAGCTCCGCAAGTTCACGCATCTCGGTGGAGAGTGTTCGCAGATTCTTCTTGTCAGCGTGCTTCAGAACCGGGGTCAGCAGTCCATCTTCTACGGCTACAGCCACAGCGATATTGACATCTCCATGACGTCGAATGGTGTCCTCCATCCAGGAGCTGTTGACATCGGGATGCTCTCTGAGAGCATGGGCACATGCTTTGACAACAATATCATTGAAGCTGATCCTTACATCGCTGACCTCATTCAGTCGGGTACGAGCTGCGATCGCCTGCTTCATATCGATATCGATCGTCTCATAGAAATGAGGGCTGGAGTACTTGCTCTCGCTCAGACGGCGGGCGATCGTCTTGCGCATCTGAGAGACACGCACATCTTCACTCTCCTGAGTTTCATAGGTGTAGGCGACCCCTTTTTCAGGCGCCTTGTAATCTTCAACATCCTTCTTTACAATGCGTCCGTCCGGGCCGCTTCCTTCAATCTGTCCGAGACTGATCCCTTTCTCCTCAGCTATTTTTCGTGCCAGCGGAGAAGCTTTGATCCGTCCATCCTCATCAGTACCTCCGGTTTGAATCTCCCGGTCACCCTCATCAACATCCCGACCGGCATCTTCGGGAGCCTCTTCTCCGGATGGTGCCTTCTCAGCAGTCTGCTCCTCTTCGCCACCATCACCAGTTGATCCGTCTCCGGCTCCCTCAAGCAGCTCACTGATATCCTCTCCCTCTTCCCCTATGACAGCCATGAGACCCCCAAGTGGAACGGCATCTCCCTCCGCGACCAGAATCTTGAGTATGGTTCCAGATTCAAATACCTCAACTTCCATGGTTGCCTTGTCTGTCTCGACCTCGGCAATGATATCTCCGGAACTCACCTTGTCGCCCTCTTTGACATTCCATTTAGCAATGACACCCTCTTCCATGGTATCACTTAGTCGGGGCATCTCAATTTTTTCCGCCATAATCTATTGTACGTACCTGGTTAATTGGTTGGGAGCTGTTACAAAATATCTTTTGTGCCGGCTCTGCATCATTATTACTTAAAGATCTCTGGATATTCCATGCAAATACGCAAACTGCCCGGTACAGTGGATCAATTGCACCTGCTAAGTACTGCGCTTTCTGGTCTGTTCAGATTATTCCTGGTCTGTCCAGATATAACTGTAACCCCTGCAGTTGCAATCGGGTTCAGCTGAAACACATAACTCTGGCCCGGGTTGTGGCCGGTCCGAGATCTAGTTCCGGTAGGTGACGGCCTTCACCGCCTCGATCACCTGGTTTGCATCCGGCAGCCAGAGATCGAACAGGTTGCGTGCGAAAGGGGCGCTCACATCCGGCAGAGTCACCCTCAATACAGGGGCATCCAGATAGTCAAAAGCCTCACGCTGAATAAGATAGCCGATCTCTGCTGCGAATCCACCAAATGGGTGCGCCTCATCCACCACCACGCACCGGTTGGTCTTCCGGACCGACTTGATGATCGTCTCCACGTCGAGCGGCTTGATCGTCCGCGGATCAATCAGCTCCACCTCTACACCATCCTTCGCCAGCTGGTCGGCAGCCTGTTTGGCTACATGGTACATCTTTCCATGTGCAACCACCGTAACGTCCGATCCTTCCCGCTTGACTTTGGCCTTCCCTATCGGAATCAGGTAGTCATCCTCTTCAGAAACCTCACCCTTTAACCCGTACATCTGCTCGGACTCCATAAAGATGACCGGATCATCGTCCCGGATAGCCGACTTCAGCAGACCTTTGGCATCATCCGGTTCAGAGACCTGAATCACTTTGAGTCCTGGAAATTGGGCATACATCGAGTCGTAGGCTACCGAATGGGTTGCTCCAAGCTGTCCGGCCGAACCGTTTGGGCCACGGAAAACGATCGGCACCTTGACCTGGCCCCCCAGCATGTAACGAACCTTGGACGCGTTGTTGAGAATCTGGTCAGCGGCAAGTACTGCGAAATTGAACGTCATGAACTCAATGACGGGCCGGAGACCGTTCATCGCCGCACCGATACCTATTCCGGCAAAACCCAATTCAGAGATGGGGGTATCGATCATTCGTTTGAAGCCGTACTTGTCGAGAAGGCCTTCGGTTGCTTTGTAGGCACCGTTGTATTCAGCAACCTCTTCACCCATCACAAAAACATCTTCATCACGAGCCATCTCTTCATCGATAGCGTCCCGTACAGCTTGTCTGAATTGTAAAACAGCCATTTGAATCTTTAAGAGTTAGTCATTTAAGTCAGTGCCGGGGTGCATGCTTCATCAGGCGAACCGCGGCAGGGTATGGGCTTCTACTTGTGAAAAACAGGGTTCTCTTCAGAGTACATATCCTCATAGAGAGCTTCAGGCGCTGGAGCTTCTGCTTTCTCCGCGAACTCGACGGAGTCCAGAACCTGCTGTTCAACCTCCTGCTCGATCTCCTCTATCTTCTTCTTCGAAGTGATCTTGTTGTCGAGGAGAAATCGTTTCATCCGTTCAACCGGATCCACCCGCTGATACTCTTCCAGCTCTTCACGGGTTCTGTAGTTCTGAGGATCGGACATGGAGTGTCCACGGTAGCGATACGTCCTGATCTCGAGGAACCAGGGCTCACTGTTTTTTCTCACATCCTCTGCAATCTCCTTCATAATCTCATAGACGGAGAAGACATCCATTCCATTGACCACGGCTTTCTTCATGCCGAAGGCGTCTGCGCGATCGACAATTTCGCCGACGCTGTGCCGCGCCACCGAAGTTCCCATCGCATAGCCGTTGTTCTCGACCACAAAGATGCAGGGCAGTTTCCAGAGCTGACTCATATTCATCGTCTCATGCAGCACACCCTGATGAACCGCTCCATCGCCAAAATAGCAGGCAGTTACACGGTCATTCTCTTTGTACTTGTTGGCAAAGGCGATTCCGGCACCTAACGGAATGTGGCCCCCGACAATTCCGTGACCACCCCAGAAGTGCTCTTCAACGTTTGCGAAGTGCATGGATCCCCCTTTCCCTTTGGAGCAGCCGGCACTCTTGCCGTAAAGCTCGGCCATTCCGGCTTCAGGTGTCACCCCTCTCACCAGTCCCCAGCCGTGATCCCGGTAGGCGGTGATAATATCATCTGTATCCTGAAGTGCCCAGACCGATCCGGTCGAGATCGCTTCCTGTCCGATATAGAGGTGCAGAAAGCCGCCGAATTTCCCTTTCAGGTACATCTGCATGGCACGCTCCTCAAACCGGCGCTGGAGAAACATCGATTCAAACATGTCAACCAGATCCTTTTTAGAGAGCCCCAGATCCTTATAACTGGTGCTGGTCGGTTCAGGAAGTTCAACAGCCTTCTGAATCTTGCCATTGTTGTTCTTGTTCAGGCCTGTCGGAGTAAATACCGCTTCGTCTTGCTTGTTCGCCATGATGCTCTGATGTACGTCTTTAAGAAAGTGTAATCAACTCTTCTACAGTCAAAAAAGATACCTAAAATTTCAAAATATTACAGGGGCGGAACGGTTTATCCCGACAACTTCTCAGTAATCAGGGATTTGCCCCTGTCAAAAGCCTCTTCCAGCTTCGCCGGCTGCCTTCCGCCTGCTGTTGCCAGGGTCGGTTGACCACCTCCTCCACCGCCGACCACTTTACCGAGCTCGCGCACCAGGTCACCGGCCTTCAGACCACGAGGCACCAGATCGTCGGTGACGGCTACCATCAGATAGACCTTGCCGTTCTCCTCGTCTCTGGATCCAAGCAGGGTCACGGAAGCGGCCTCCTGACGCTCCAGGGCATCATACCCCATCTGCTTCAGCCGATCCATGTCTGCGCCGGGCACCTCTCCGGCTACAAACGTCACACCGGCAATCTCCTCACCACTTGTCATCATCTGATCCAGTAGACCCGCTGCCTGCTTCTGCTCCACCCTCTCCAGCTCTTTCTCCAGCTGCTTCCGCTCGTGGATCAGCTGTCTGATCTCTTCTACCGGATCCTCCCGGTTTTCCAGAGTCTGACGAATGGTCTGCAGCAGACGCCCCTCCTCTCTCAGGTGCCGGTCGGCCGCCATCCCGGCCACTGCCTCCACCCGGCGGATGCCCGAGGCGACAGAGGACTCACCCAGAAACCTGAAATAGCCGATCTCACCCGTCGCTTTCACATGGGTCCCTCCGCAAAGCTCCCTGGAGAAATCGGGACTGAAGGTGATCATACGCACACGATCCCCGTACTTCTCCCCAAACAACATCATTGCACCGCGTCTGCGTGCCTCTTCCAGCGGAAGATTTCTCTCCTCATCCAGAGGGATATTCTCCTGTATCTTCTGGTTCACCAGCCTCTCGATCTCCTCGAGCTGCTCCGGTGTGACACTGTCAAAGTGGGAGAAGTCGAATCGCAATCTGTCAGCCGCAACCAGTGATCCTTTCTGCGCCACATGCGACCCCAGAATCTGTCTCAATGCGGCATGAAGCAGATGAGTCACCGAGTGGTGTTTCTCGATCTCCCGCCGCCTCTCCCGATCCACCCGGGCGGTCCAGACACCCCCGGTATCCTCCGGAAGCCGGTCGAGAATATGGACCTGGCCATCGTCACTCTTCTGGACATCCAGCACCCTGATGCGATCGCCATTGGAGATCAACTGTCCGGTGTCGGCGATCTGCCCTCCGCTCTCGGCATAGAAAGGGGAGCGGTCAAAAATAGCCTCCACCCTGTCTCCGGCTACCTTGACAGCCCGGAATCTCACCTCGGTCTCTGTCTCATCGTATCCGGTAAACTCAAACTCCCTCTCTTCCGTTGTTGTGAACACCCTCCAACTCTCTCCCTGACCATTTTCAGCATCAAAACGACCACCGGCACGCCCCCTCTCCCGCTGCTCCTCCATGAGCTGCCTGAATGTCTCGGTATCCACACTGATCCCCTTCTCTTCGGCCATAAGCTCGGTCAGATCGATGGGAAACCCGAACGTATCGTGCAGCTTGAAGGCATCCTCTCCCGCCAGAACCTCTTTTCCTTCGATCATATCGCTGAACAGAGCGATCCCCTGACCCAGTGTACGCAGAAAGCTTCGCTCCTCTGCAAGCACCACACTCTCCACAAACTCCTTCTGATCCTCCAGAACCGTGAACAGCTCCTTGTACTGATCAGCCAGAAAAGGGACCAGCTTGTGGAAAAAGGGCTCCTTGAAGTCCAGCTTGTCCCAGCCATAGCGGATGGCACGCCGCAGAATCCTTCGCACAACATACCCCCGGCCCTCATTGGAGGGTGAGGCTCCATCGGCAATAGCGAAACTGACAGCACGAATATGGTCGGCAATAACACGCATAGCCATGTCCGCCTCCACATCCTCCCCATAGCGGAGGTCCGCCAATGACTCAATCCGGGCGATCAGAGGACGGAAGACATCCGTATCGTAGTTCGAGCTTACTCCCTGCAGAATGGCGCAGATTCGTTCGAAACCCATACCTGTGTCGACATGCTGTGCCGGTAGTTTCTCGAGGCTGCCGTCCCGGAGACGGTTGAACTGGATAAACACCAGATTCCAGATCTCCATCACGCGCGGATCATCCCGGTTCACCAGTTCTGCACCACTCTGCTGCTGCCGCTCCTCATCCGATCTCAAATCCACATGGATCTCGGAGCAGGGACCGCACGGCCCCGTCTCCCCCATCTCCCAGAAGTTGTCCTCCTTGTCAAACTTCAGGATGTGGGATGGATTGATCGTCGTCTCACTTTTCCAGAGCTCGATCGACTCCTCATCGACCGGCAGCCCATCCTGGTCGTTCCCCTCAAAAACCGTCGCATAGAGTCGATCCGGATCCAGACCCCATCGGTCTACCAGAAGCTCCCAGGCCCAGCCGATCGCCTCCTTCTTGAAGTAGTCTCCGAAAGACCAGTTGCCCAGCATCTCGAAGAGAGTGTGGTGGTAGGTATCCCGTCCTACCTCCTCAAGATCGTTGTGCTTGCCGCTGACCCGGATACAGCGCTGGGTGTTAGCCACCCTCTCCCAGACCTTGCCGTCCGACTCATACCCGGGCTTCTCACCGAGGAATATCGGCTTGAACTGGTTCATCCCTGCATTGGTGAACAGAAGTGTCGGATCGTTCTTCGGAATAAGTGAACCACTCTCGGCGATTACATGCCCCTTCTCTTCAAAGAAGTTGAAAAAATCCTTTCGTATTTGGTCTGATCCTTTGCCTTTCATTCCGTAATGTCTGATTTACCATAATCTGGAAAAATAGAAAAAAAAGCCGTCAACCTCATCTGCGAATCCTTACAGCACCAAACCTGTTTGATTCCATACAGTCACCTGCGCCGGATCATCTTCCCCCGGGCCCGGTTAACATCAAGTCGCTCTGCCATGACCCGGTTGCTCACCAACATCAAAAAGGTCGCCGTTGCCACTCTGAACAAGGCCATGGAGATCGATATATTCACACAGGCGGCAGCGATCGCCTTCTACACCATCTTCTCCATAGCTCCCCTGTTCATTCTGATCGTCTCTGTGGCGAGCTTCTTCGTTTCGGAAGAGATGATCACCGAGCAGATCCAGCTGCAGCTCAATGAGGCGATCGGTGAGGATATCTCCAACAACCTGATTCAGTTCGTCAGCGGTCAGACCGATCAGCCCTCCAGTTTCTGGGCATCGATCCTGGCCGGGGTCATCATGATATTTGGAGCCACCACTGTCGTCAGCCAGCTGAAGTACGCCCTGAACAGGATCTGGAATGTCGAGGAGTTCACCATCAGCTCAATCGGGATTTTTTTCCTCGGACGCGTGATCTCCTTTGCGATCGTGCTCCTGCTCTCACTGCTGCTTCTGATCTCCCTGCTGGCGGAGGGGGCTGTCGCGATGATCTCCTCCTTCTTTGATCACCTGCTACCGACCATCCCCCTCGATCTCTACTTCTATCTGACTGTGATCTCCTCCAACCTGATCGCCATGATCTCCTTCATGCTCATCTTCAAGATACTGCCCGATGTAAAAGCGCGCTGGCGTGATCTGGCCGTCGGCGCACTGGTGACCACACTTCTGTTTATTCTCGGGAAGTATCTGATCGGATTCTATCTCTCGACGACTGGAGACACCTACCGGGCTGCAGGCACCATGATTGTCTTTGTCGTCTGGGTCTACTACAATATCCTGATCATTCTCCTGGGCGCCATCTTCACACAGGTCTACACCTCCATGTTCGGAGGTGAGATAAAACCCTACAGCTTTGTGGAGATCAGTTCACAGGAGCCGGTAAATCAATAGACCTCTTCAAAGATCCGCTCCGACGGCTTGATCAACCGCCTGAAAGATCTGCTGTCGAGCTGACAGGTGCTCGAGGGAAGTTCGCCTTTCACCTCAAGGTAGTCCTGATACCCCTGCCTGAGAAGCTCGCGGTAGATCCCCTCCTCCATACCTTTCAGGCCGCAGATATAGACAAGTGTGTTCGGCTTCTCCAGAATAGGCTGAAAATAGTCTCTGCTGTCAATCAGCTGCGACTGCACGTACTGCTTCCCGCCATCGGCCCGGCGGTTCTCTCTTGAAACACACGTCATGTACCGGAAGTTGGGGTGGCGCTGCTCCATCTCCCGGAAGTAGTCCGCATAGAGCAGATCTGTCCGGTAGGAGCACCCGAAGACCAGTGTCAGCGACTTCTCGTAGGGCTCTTCAAACAGCTCCTGGATCATCCCCCGGAAGGGGGCAATTCCGGTTCCCGTAGCAAAGAAGAGATAGTTATAGTCACGTGGATTCTCGGGAAGAAGGAACCGTTTGCCGCTCGGCCCGGTCAGCTTCACCTTGTCACCCGGTTGCAGATCCGAAAGATAGTTGGAGGCCACCCCCAGATAGAGCCTGTTATCGAACTCCTCAATCGTCCGCTTGACCGTTGTAGAGATCAGGTGAGCCTTCCCCCCTTCACCGCGGGTCGGAGAAGAGATCGAGTAGAGTCGCAGCTTGTGCGGCCTGCCCCGCTCATTCTTACCGGGTGGCAGCACACCGACAGACTGACCTACACGGATCCGGTTCACCAGATCTGTTCCTGTGATATCGAAGGTGACGTGGCGGACAAAGTTCGGACTGGCTTCACTGGTCACAATCCGGTTCTCTACAATCGTTGCCTCTACAGGATTTTTAGGCGTGTAGATGTTCAATTCAACATCAGGAAATGTAAGCTCTGTCATACCAGTTTCAGATTGGACTGACTACAGTCATGGGTTTTCAGAAAATGCTACGATAGTGATCAACTATCAAGTCCACAAACTTATCATGATAACAATAGAACTTAGATAAATCTTATAACCGCAAGCCAGGCAAGGGCTTAATTACTAAAAACAGGACCTTCCAACATCCTTCAAAGCATAATTCCCCAGTGATGCGCATATGGTTACCCAGAAATGGTAAAATTTTTATTGATGTAGATAGCTAATCCGTTGCCTGACAGCTTATTGCAGATCACCAACTCGCTTCGTTTCAGCAAAGGTCATGGACCTGACGGAAGCTCCGACCCACTCAGAGGAAACGTCAGAACGCGATTAAAGAGCTCTTCACTTACCTGGCGGGAGTGACTGGCCATTAACAGAATTCCTCCCCGCCCCACAGCTTGCTGAAGCAGCTCTACAACCTTGACCGTAGCTGTCTTGTCCAGCCCTCTAAGCGGCTCATCGAGTATTAAAACGGGCGGCTCCGTAATGAAGGCGGCAGCGATCTGCGCCTTCTTTCGCATCCCGGTAGAGTAGGTTCCGATCTCATCCTGCCGCGACTCCTCATCGAGTTCGAGATGGTTCAGCAAGTGATCTATTCTCTCTTCTGAACCATCACTCCAGAGCTCCCGGCTTCGAAGCACCCACTCAAGCAGTTCCGTTGCAGAGAGGTGCTGTGGAAGTGACTCCTCATCATGAACGAGACCGACATGATTCAGATACCTATACGGGTGACGGTGAATGTCTATCTCCCCGTAGTGGATCTCTCCGGAAGATGGAAATGTATTCACAGAGAGCAGCCGCAAGAAGGTGGTCTTTCCTGAACCGTTAGGTCCATACAGCAGCGTTGCCTCTCCCGGTCTGAACCGCCCCGAGATTTCATTGATAATGACCTTTCCGGCACGGTACTGTTTCGACACGCGATTCAGAACCAGATCTGCCCCATTAACGTCTTCACTCATACTCTATTCCAATAACGTTCATATCTGAAACTGATTACAGTCGCAATCAGCAGGCCTGACAGAAGGTACCACAGACCAATAGCGAAGATCTCCGCCCCTGAGAAGTAACCAAAGAGCCAGTTCATCACCAGCATACTGGCCATGAGGGGCAGCAGCCACCGCACCTGGATAAAGAAGCGGGAGAGAATCCAGTGGACTGGCCGGTCCAGAGCCCGCAGCCACCACTTCGGGGCGATCGCCCGCTGGGTCGTCAGCGTCAGCAACCCATGATGCATGACTGCGAATACAGCCCATGCCGACAGCATCACGCCCGTTCCGGCCTCCTGATAAGCCACCACCCACAGGAACAGGTGTCCGGTGATGATAAATCGTCCGGCCGGCAATTTACGGTCCATCTGGAGCATGAGCGCCCAGCTGTGTGACTTCCAGCGCTCCGGAACCCACCAGAGCTGACCGATCTGCAACGGCTCTCTATCCAGCTCCGGTGAGGAGGAGGCGGTAAAAAACTCACTGAAGAAGGCGTTGGCCTGGTAGTAAAAGCGGTCAGACAGGGCCCGCACGGAGCGTATACTCTTCACACCTGCCAGAAACAGAAGGGCAGCGACCAGAACCTCCCCCCAGATGCCTACCAGGGAGTGAACAAGGGCACCGGTGACCACCGCCATCATTCCAAGTGCAGAGATGACTACTGTAGAGATCAGGCTAGGTACAGAGCCGGGATCAACAGGGTATTTTGCAAGTTCCGCGAGCCTCTTTCGCAGCTCTGCTCCACGACGCCCTTCGTTCCACTCCTGAGAGTCGCGCCCGATGCGGTAGTACCGTGCGGCAGAAAACAGATAGATACCGGTCAGAAACAGGAGTCCATAGAGAACGAGAGTGAGCCTGTCAGAGAGATCGCTGAGTCTGAGCTCAGGGTCTGCCAGTGCGGTGATAAGGATGAGAAGAAGAGCTGTACCCCAGATCAACCGGTGACGCCGGAAATAACTCCTCAGAAGCTGTTGTGGAGATGCGTTTCCCAACTGGTAAAATCTGGCCGCAGAGTCAGGAAAACTCAGGTATGGCAGAATAAATGCCAGCAGTCCAGAGAGTGCGAAGAGCAGATAACGCAAATACACCATGCGCCCTGCCGTATCGTAGTTCGCCACTGTTGTGACAAGCAGAACTGAGAGCAGGACTGCCGGAGTAACGGCAAGTAGTTTGTCAGAGAGAGATCGCTGATGGAGGGCTGAAACAAAGTGGCTCATGGAGTTAAAATAAAAAAACCCTGCCAGAAATGAATCCGGCAGGGCTTGAATTCTCCTGAACCTGTATCAGGTCAGGCAGAGTAACATTCAGGCGTTTTGAAGGTTACTTTCTAGGTGGTACAGGTGGTTGAGTTTCGTCACCTGGCTGATCCTGGGGTTGCTCTTGCGGCATATCAGGCTGCGGCTGATCTTCGGGTGCCTGCATACCTCTGTCATTACCAGAATCGAAACCACTATTGGTACCATCAGAAGAACGGAGTGTTATATCGAGTTCTTCTGAACCATCTTCGGTGACTTCAATGGTTTCGCTATGCTCTTCATACCCTTCAGAGTGTACCTGAATGGTGTAAGAACCTGGCTCAAGATTTTCGAGTTCGAAGTGTCCTTCATCATCGGTAGTGGCGGATTCACCGGTCTCTTCAACCGTTATCTCCACGTTGGAGAGTGCTTCTTCAGACTCAGCATCTTTTACCTCTCCGGAGACTTTGGCTCCATTATCCTGTGAGTCGCCTCCCATGATCTGGGCTTCAGCCTGGATTCCGATCAATCCTAAAACCAGTGCGAAGAATGTGGATAGAAATACTTTTTTTCCTAACATAATTATCTCTCTTTTTTCGGTTGTTTATTTACGTTTTGTTATATGAGTAAACAACTTTAAGTATGAGTGACATTATTGCCACTTGATTAAATATACACTTCCGCGAGCGTTATGTTCCTGTATCTTTGAAAAAAATTCAGTGAATTTACATTTTTAAAATTGTAATTATTTATAAAGCATAGTGTTTAATTAATATTACAAGCCTGTCTCAAACCATCATACAGATCACGAAAACACCCTCTCAGAACCTGAAGAAGCTCCCCTGCTTATCGCCCTGATATCTTGCTCTGACCCATCCGCATACCGGCTGAACTCCTCTGGTGTGCACTGGTTTTAGGACATGTAGGTTTCATTATTGATGGCGAACGGTGCCGATGAACATGAACGTTTTCTCCACAGAATGAGTAGCGTTGATAACAAGAGAGAACTAACACAAGAGATTTACACCTATGGATACACTGAAAGAGCCGGCCGTCCAGACCACGATGGATCTGACACGAGAGCAGATGCTGGTGCGGGACACAGTACATGAGTTTGCCACCAAACATGTAGCCCCCGGAGCCACAGAGAGGGACAGAAGCGGAGCCTTTCCCTATCACCTGATCGACCAGATGGCTCCACTGGGTCTGATGGGACTTCTGCATGAGACCGCGTACGGTGGCGGCGAGGTTGATACTGTCAGCTTCTGCCTGGCCATTGAGGAGCTGGCACGCTGGGACGCCTCCCTGGCTCTGATCGTCGCCTCACACACATCACTCGGTTCAGGCCATATCGCACTTGCCGGCACACACGAACAGAAACTGACCTGGCTCGCCCCGCTGGCCCGAGGCGATAAACTGGCCGGCTGGTGTCTGACTGAACCGGAGGCGGGCAGTGATGCCTCGCGTATGCAGACCACAGCGACATCTGAAGGAGATCACTGGGTGATCAACGGTTCAAAAATGTTCATTACCCAGGGATCCATCGGAGATACGTTTGTTGTGATCGCCCGGACCGGCAGCCGTAACGGAAAGCCGGCTCTGAGCGCTTTTATCGTTGAGGGGGATACTCCCGGACTGAAGCGGAGTGAACCGTTGAAAAAGCTGGGGATGCACTGTTCAGACACTGCAGCCCTCCACTTTGATCAGGTCCGGGTGCCGAAAGAGAACCTTTTGGGCAGAGAGGGTGATGCCTTCAGTGACTGCATGAAAGTTCTGGACGGAGGGCGTATCGGTATCGCCGCCCTCTCGGTCGGCATCGCACGGGCTGCGTTTGAGGAGAGCCTTCACCGATCACTGGAGCGGGAGCAGTTCGGCCGCCCTATCGGCACCTTCCAGGCGATTGAGCATAAACTGGTAGAGATGTCTGTTGAAATCGAAGCCACACGGCTGCTGATACACCGTGCCGCCCAACTCAGGGACAGCGGCAGACAGTACACAAAAGAGGCCTCCATGGCAAAACTCAAGGCTTCGGAACTGGCAGTCAGCGCAACCGGGGAGGCGATACAGATCCATGGCGGCTGTGGGTATCTCAAAGAGTATCCGGTTGAGAGGTACTGGAGGGATGCCCGTCTGATGACCATTGGAGAGGGTACCTCTGAAATTCAGAAGATGATCATAGCCAGAGAACTCAGAAAAGAGTACGAGATGCAGGGCTGACGATCAAAATCAACTTGTCATTCAGCAAAAAACTTGGTTAATTGCGCACATATATTGTACATGAACCTGAGACCCTTCTTATATGGACCATGCGCAACTGACCCGGAAGCAGAAAGAGTTTTTTGATTTTATCCAGGAGTACAAGCACGAGCACGATGTCTGGCCGACCTACCGAGAGATAGCCGAACATTTCGGTTACAAATCTCCCAACAGCGTCACCCAGAATATTCAGGCCCTGATCAGAAAGGGGTACCTGATCAAGACAGAAGACAGTGAGTATGATATCCATCCGGATCACGATCTTGAAGAGGCAGAGGAGGGGGAGGTGCCGGGCATTCCGGTCCGTGGGCTGATTGCAGCAGGCTACCTTCAGGAGGCGGTAGAGACAGATCTGGGGAAGATCACACTGGAGACCATCTTCCCGCATCTCGACAGGGTTTTTGCTCTTCGTGTTTCAGGAATGAGCATGAAAGATGCAGGGATCTATGACGGGGATTTCGTGCTTCTGATGGATTCAGATATCAACGAGGGGGATATCGGGGCGGTACTATATAATGGAGAGACCAGTCTCAAGCGTATATATAAGGATGAAAACGGGCTGAGGCTGGAGCCGGCCAATGAGGAATATGACCACATCATCATCGAGCCCGACCTTTTTGAAGAGGTGCGGGTCATTGGCAAATATGTGGGGCATGTCAACCGCACAGGTATACACAATGCCAATGCGGTCAGAGAGCGCACCAGGTCCATGACCGGCTCCTGACAGTTACCGGGTATTTCGATCTTTAGAGGTCTCCCCCGGTGTCGTCTGAACCATCTTGTCACGGATCGTATTAAGACGCCCATTGGCCCCTTTTCTGGCCTCCTGGAGCTGTGAATCTTTGATCCATGCCCGACCCCCGTCGTGCTGGAGCCGCTTGGTATTTTTATAAACGAACGCCTGCTTGTGCAGATCAGGTAGTGATGTCATGCAGAGTGCTACTTGAATTCATGGATATCAGATAACATACATCTTCAATATCTAAATTTCAGCTGCTGACAGCCTTTCTTTTCAGGATTTCAACCCCTATATTTATCTTCTTTTCAGGAAATCGATAAAATCAGAATTTAACCATCAGATTATGTACGCTGTTGTAGAAATTGGCGGGCATCAGTATAAAGTCAGCGAAAACGACAAGATTTTTGTTAACCGGCTGAACAGTGACGAAGAAACCGTCTCACTGGACAAGGTTCTTCTTGTGAAGGGTGAAGATGGCAAGGTCACTCTTGGAAAACCCGTTGTTGAAGGAGCCAGAGTGGAAGCCCGGATTATCGATCACCTCAAAAGTGACAAAGTGATCGTCTTCAAAAAGAAGAGACGTAAGGGATATCGGGTCAAGAGAGGGCATCGCCAGCTGTTGACTCAGCTGCAGATCGAGTCGATCTCCTGAAACTGAACCATTTACTGTCGGAGCCTGTACCGGTCTGTCCCGTATAATACAGCCCGGTTTCTAAACACGGCTCCAAATCATAGTTAAACAAGCAGAAGATATGGCACATAAGAAAGGTCAAGGTTCGACCAGAAACGGACGAGATTCACAGTCGAAACGGCTGGGAGTCAAGAAGTATGGCGGACAGCAGGTCAAAGCCGGAAATATCATTGTCCGCCAGCGGGGCACCAAGTTCCATCCCGGAGAGAATGTGGGACGCGGTGGTGATGACACTCTTTTTGCAACAGCGAATGGTGTCGTCTCTTTCCGTCTGCATAAAGGCAAAAAAGTTGTCTTTGTAAGCCCGAACTGAGTCAGGTTCTGGGATTGAGGTTGCTGCCGATCATTCAGACATGGGGCGTCTGCAACAGACGCATTAATGCCCAGTTTTAGATGTATAAGACGCATTAATTCAGAAGCATTAATGAAGTCAAACCGGCAGCAGAAGCCTCACGACTGACAAAAGCTTACCTGCTGCTACAGGCAGATACGGAATCCACCATCCAGTATCGCTGCCTCTGTTACGGACAATTCGCCAATTGGTGTTGCAGCGATTCAGGCTGTACAAGATTAAAATATAAAAAGCCTTGCCGCCACTGGTAGCAAGGCTTTTATTTTATCATATTCCGTCTATACGTATTCGGGTATCAGCTAACCTCTCTCGCTCATGACTATGAGAACCTCTCTCAGCGGGTTGACCGGACCTGTTGTCACTCTCACTCTGCCCATTTTTTTCCTGCTGTTCGCTTTACCCGCAAAGACGACAGCCCAGGACCTCTCATTTCTGTCCGATACCACGCACTATCTCTGGCCGACAGATGCGAGCCCCTACATCTCCTCCACCTTTGGTGAAACCCGTGCAGCACATTTTCATGCCGGCCTCGATATTCGAACCTGGGGCCAGGAGGGGTACCGGGTCTTTGCCACACGCGACGGAATCATCTCCAGGATCTCCACCGGACCGACGGGATATGGCAAAGTGATCTACCTCAGACACAGAGACAACTCCTACTCGGTCTATGCACATCTGAACAGGTTTGAGGATCAGCTGATGGCATTCGTCGATTCGATCCGGATGGAGAACGGCAGTGCACTTCTGGACATTGATCTGGAATCGAGACGAATGGCTGTCAGACAGGGGGATCTTATCGCCTATACAGGTTCTACAGGTGCAGGCCCTCCCCATCTTCATTTTGAGTTGAGAACCCCTGAAAATGAACCATTCAATCCTCTGCTTACCAACCTGGACATCGACGATACGATCCCACCCGTCTTCACCGGCCTGGGTGTCGAACATCTCGACCCTCACTCCCTGCACGTAAATGAACGAGAGACCATCCGGCCGCGGAGGGATGGCAACAGGTATCAGTTCGGAACGGTCAAAGCTTCAGGTCCGGTCGGTCTTTCAGTCAACGTACATGATCGGGCAAACCGGACAACCAATGTCTATGCCGTCTACCGGCTCTCCCTGGTCCATGAACAGGACACGCTCTTCTATTCTCAGGTGGACACCTATAACTACAGGGATGCCCGACAGATGTTCATCGACAGAGTCTTCCCCCTGCTCAGAGAGCGCCGGCAGGGGTTCCAGAGACTCTATACGGTCAACGGCAACACCCTCCCCTTCTACCAGACTGATCAGAACCGGGGTGTGCTTAATTTTCCTGAAGGGACCTGGCACCTCTCCATTATCGCCGAAGACTACCACGGCAATCGTTCAGTCGCAGGGGTGACCCTTGAGGTTGAATCCCCGGAGGCCGGGAGGCAGGTTCAGCAAATTGCTTCGATACCGGCCTATCCCCGCATCGAAGCCCCGGCCGGCATCGACGTCTATCCCACCGTCACTCGGTTCAACCCTGTAGCCGTCGAGACCCATTTTCTGACCCACCTGGCCACACCGGGACCCAATCCGGAGTCCGATCCCGCCCCTCAGTACCTTGCCCCCTGGCGGCTGGACAGTGTTGCCTCCAACCGGAGCAGAAGAGAGCTGATCCCGGGGAGACGTCAACTGCTTCACCTTCCTGACCAGACGGTCTGGGTGGATTTCCCGAACGACGCCCTGTTTGACACACTTCAGGTGGAGATGCAGGTGGAGTATCGAGACTCTCTGCCCACGATCACCTTTAATCCGTCACCCGTTCCTTTGAAGGGCAGTGTCTGGCTCAATGTTATAGTTCCGGCCACTGCGGACTCGGCCCGCCATGTAGGTCTCTATGCACACAATGAGCGAACCAATCGTTACAGCTATCTGGGAGGCGGCGAGCACGGCACCATTCTCAGAACCCGTATCAATGAGCTGCAGCGGCTTCAACTTCGTTATGACGAAACTCCGCCAGCCGCAGGGACTCCCACCATCCAGAGAGATCTGGCTGGCAACCGGATTGTTACGGTACGTGTTACGGACAGTCTGTCGGGTATCGACTACGCACGCTCCGCCATCCGGGTGAACGGACTGGATGGACTGACAGAGTACGATCCGGATAAGAGGCAGCTCATCTTCTACAGGCCCGGGTTTGAACCTCAATCTGTGAATCAGGTCGACGTCCGGGTCTACGACCGCGCCGGTAATCTGACACACAAACGCTTTGACCAGGTTTCCCGGTGACCCCACCCGGAAGAGGCCGGGTTGCAGCTTCAGATAGCTCACAGCACACCCTGACCGGACGGCACGCCTGATTTCGTCAGGCATGGCCGGATAAGCGTTCGATGCTCACTCAGAGATGCCGCGTTCAACCCACCGATCTATCCTGCATCTTTCAACGCCGCTATACAGCTGATCTCTACCCGCGCCGCCCGGGGAAGCTCCTTTACTGCGACTGTCTCACGCGCCGGCGGATCAGTCTCAAAATAGCTGCTGTAGATCTCATTGCAGGCCTGGAAATCTTCCATCGCTGTCAGGTAGATTGTGCACTTGAGGATCTGCGAAAGGTCTGAACCCGCTGCCATCAGCACCTTCTCAAGATTGACCATCACCTGCCGGGTCTGAGTCCGGACATCACTGCCGGCCATCTCCAGAGTTTGAGGGTCCAGCGCGATCTGTCCGGAGCAGTATACAGTGCCGTTAAAAACGACGGCCTGACTGTAGGGACCGATCGCTTCCGGGGCGTCAGCAGACTCTATAATCTTCTTCATCTGTGGAACTTTTCAGGTTGAACTCATTATTAAACTAATATCGGCATCATTACTGATAACCGTAACCCTCCCAAAGCTATCTTTCAACCCGATCAGGGTATTTCAGAAAAAGATCATAGAGTCAGACGCTCTGACAGTGGTAATGCAACGTCGTCTGCATAGGCAACAATCCGGCGGTGCGCCGGGAGGCAAAATCAACAGAGCAGGTACCGGTTCAGACACCCGTTCGTCCGGGCGACTCTTCAGCTTAAGCGCCTTCTGTTCATGGTGATCTGAGGGTCCGGTTTATTGCGGAATGGATGAGATAGTGTTACTTTCACGCCAGTTATCTTATAAATACTTATTCAGAACTACTTCTTATATGAAAATCAGATCGATTCTAGCACTCATACTTGTCGCTGGCCTGCTCTGGGCTTGTGAGACTACAGATCCCCTCATCAGAGACGCTCAGATATCAGCACAGCTCATGGACTATGAATCTGCTCTGGAGTACAGTGAGCAGGCCCTCGAGGCGGACTCCTCCAACGCGCTGGCTCACTACTACCGCGGCTACGCTCTCGGTGGAATCGCCCAGGAGACGGAACCTCCATCAGACAGACGTCCCGTTTATGAAGAGATGCGGGATGCAATGGAGAGCGCCCGAAGTTTTGGAGAAGTGATGGAGAGCCGGCCCGGAGAGCTGGATGAGATTGATGACTATATCGTGTCACTTTGGGCGTATGAGCACAACGCTGGCGCGCAGATCATGACGGATGACAGCACCCGTCAGGCGACCGAAAATCCGGATCAGACAGCTGTTGACCACTTTGAAAACGCAATCACCATCGAGCCCGACAGTTCGATCAGCTACGTCGTCCTCTCCTCGATCAACTATCAGATGGGCAATGTGGATGAAGCCATCTCGATGTACGAGACAGCAATATCGAAGATGGATGAGCCGCTTGCTGATGACTACGAGTTTCTTATCAGCCTCTACTTCATGGACGGGAGCTACGAAGAAGCCAGGAATCTGGCCATGGAAGCTGTTGAAGCCTATCCGGATGAGCCGCTTTTTGCGCAGTTTCTGGCCGACACCTATCTCGAAACCGGTGAGTCAGAGAAAGCGACTGAACTTCTGAGAGAGCTGATCGCGGGAGATCCCGATAACCCCCAGTTTTACTTTGCTCTAGGTACACAACTCTACAGGATGGCCCAGGATCACCTGGACGAGGCGAGCGGAGCGTACGAGCGCGCCTACCAGATGGAGGAGCAGGCTGGCCAGCTCTCGTCTTCCGAACAGGAGGAGGTCCGTCAGGAGGCCGAAAGAATTCGCACCGAGGGTGAAGCGGCCGAAGAGGAGGGCAACCGCCTGGCAGATATGGCTGTAGAGGAGATGCAGAATGTGATTGAACTGACACCCAATGATGATAGTGCCTACAACATTCTGGGCATCATCTATCAAAACCGTGCGGCTGCCCAGTTTGACAAGCGCAACAATACGCTCGATAATGAGTTGTCCATGCAGTACGATCAGAATGCACGTGACTATCTGCAGGAGTCGATGCAGTACTATGAGCGGGCGGCTGAACTGAATCCGGATGAACCGGAGTACTGGCAGTCTCTCTTCCAGATCTATACCACACTGGGTATGGATGAAGAGGCGGAAGAAGCAATGGAGAAAGCTAATTTTTAGATCTTAAGGATCTTCTGTCACATTGACGAGAGTTACATGATTCAACTCTATACCCGAACGGTGAGTTTTATTCTCGCCTTCGGGTTCTTTTTTTTAATATCCTGCAGTACACCCCTTGAAACACTGGAAGAGGTGCGTACATCAGCAGCTTCCGGCAACTATGAGCAGGCTCTGACAGCCACCAATCAGCTGCTTGAGAGTGAAAATGATGACGATGCCAGAGCCGAACTCCTGTTACTGAAGTCGGAGATCCTCTACGGTCTGGCACAACAGCAGAGACGACCCGCCAACAGGTTCAGCCACTATCGGGAGATGCGGGCTGTTCTGGATGACCCCCTGCTCAGGGAGAATCTCTCCTATGCCACACCCCGTCAGCGACTGATACTCGATTCATGGCACCAGGAGATGGAGCAGGCGGAGTTCAAGCACCACCAGTCAGACGCTCAACCCGATCCGGACCGTCAGCTGGCGAGCATCGCCCACTACGAAAACGCCCTGGTCATCAATCCCGACAGCAGCAGAGCCTGGAGTGAGAAGGCCACGGTGCACTATCAGGCCGGCGAACTCGCTGAAGCCGTCGGCACACTGACTGAAGCGCAGCAGCAACTGGGGTCACTCACCCGCGAGATGAGAGAGCAGCTGGCATTTCTCTATCTTGAGGAGGGCCAGATCGAATTGGCCGCCGAGACTTATCAGACACTTCTGGAGGAGTATCCGGACGACCGCGAGCTGAAACATGGTCTGGTGAATGCTTATATTCTGGGTGAGAACCACGACGGAGCTATTGAGCTGCTCCGGGAACTGCTTGAAGATGAACCGGACAACACGCTCTATCATCAGACGCTCGGCGCTGAGCTGTTTTTTAACATCAGCGACACCATCCAGTCGATCCGGTCTCAAGAGCTGAGCGATTCAGAGATCAATACCCGACTGGACGCGCTCACAGACGAACTTGAGGAGGCGGAAGAGCTGCTCGAAGGTGTGATGCGACAGTACCCGGGCTCCAGCGAGATCGCCTGGACAACCGCTGTCTTCTATAAAAATGCAGCCTCGCAATTGATGACCCTGGCTGAAGGCCGGAGCAGTAACACCAGAGAAGAGGTTACAGAGCGGGCTCAGAATCTGCTCAGAAAGTCGATTCCCGCCTGGGAGACGGTTGCCGAACGTAACCCCGAAAATCCTGAGATCTGGGTGAGTATCTATCAGGTCTACAGCTTTCTTGACATGGATGAAGAGGCCGAGGAGGCCAGAAAAAAAGCCAATCTATAACTTGATAAGAGACCCATGAAATTCAATACAAAAGCCATTCATGCCGGACAAGCTCCGGAGAAGACGTCTGGCGCCGTTATGCCACCTGTATTTCAAACCTCGACATTTGCACAGGAAGCTCCCGGCAAGCACCAGGGATATGATTACGCAAGGGGAGGCAACCCGACCCGAACCGCTCTCGAGAAGCTTATTGCGGGACTGGAGGAGGCGGATGAGTGCGCCTGCTTCTCAAGTGGGGTTGGTGCCATGGATGCTATTCTGAAGATGTTCAGGCCCGGCGACCATGTAATCGCCATCAATGATCTCTATGGTGGCAGTTACAGGCTTTTCAAGCAGGTTTTTGAGCCTTTCGGCATCCAGTTCAGTTTTGTGGATATGACCGATCTTGACGAGATTCGAAAGGCCATAACAGACTCTACAAAGCTGATCTGGATCGAAACACCTACCAATCCCCTGCTGCGTATTGTCGATATTGAGGCCATTGCGACACTGGCACGCGAACATGATATTCTTACTGCCGTTGACAACACTTTCGCCTCTCCCTACCTGCAGCAGCCTCTCCGGCTCGGCGTCGATATGGTGATGCACTCTACAACCAAATATCTCGGCGGGCACTCGGATGTGATAGGTGGTGCCGTCGCAACTTCAGATCCGGAACTTATCGAGAAGCTGCGGTTCCAGGTGAAATCTTCAGGTGCGGTTCCCGGTCCGATGGATTGCTATCTGACGCTCCGGGGCATCAAAACTCTGGCTGTCCGAATGGAGCGCGCGGTTCAGAACACAGCCATTATCGCTGACTATCTGGTAGGACACGACAAGGTGGGCCAGGTCAACTATCCAGGTCTTGAATCTCACCCGCAGCATGAGCTTGCTGAACGTCAGATGAGCGCACCGGGGGCGATGATCTCATTCTCACTCAAAGAGGACACCCAGGAATCTGCTCACAAATTCATGAGCCGGACCCGATACTTTACACTCGCAGAGAGTCTGGGGGGTGTGGAATCATTGATCAGCCACCCCTCTTCTATGACTCACGGTGCCATTCCGGAAGAGGTCCGCGTGAAGGCAGGACTGAAAAACTCACTGATCCGCCTCTCTGTCGGAATTGAAGATGCTGACGATCTGGTTGCCGATCTTGAGCAGGCTTTCTGACCCAGCAGACTTTCCGACCCAGCATCTGAACGACGCGTCATTAGTTTCTTAAACAGTATCTGAACAACGCTTCAGACAGGCTCTGCAGAATCTGTATCTGCAGGGCCTTTTTTTTGATGAAGATGTACCCGGTCCAGTTACAATTCTTGTCATGTACCAGACCGACACTACGGTGGCGTGAGAGCACAGAAAGAGAGTTCATCGTATCCACCTGCTCCGTAAACCGCATCACCTGCACCGTAATAGATATGTAACAAGCTGCCCTTCAGATTGACGGTTGATTTTCTTTTATCTCGCTGTTACATTGTACCGGTTTCAGTAACTCTTGCCTGCACATCAGATTACCCGAATCATTGAGAGACCGGATGAAAACCGCCGCATTGATAGTCGTGCGCACGGGTCGTCCGAGTGACAGAAGGTCTGTGTCCCCAAAATTCAGGAACCACACCTGTTGTTTCAGCAGGATGGATCTGAAGGGCCAATCTGCAGGATCTGCGAACTGCCTGCACACCTTCTAGAGAGAGACTCGCAGAAACGTTTATATTATCTGACCTGTTACATAAAAAACCGGTAATCCTATGTCACATCTCAATAACCGTCACCCATTCATATTACCTTTCTGGCTGGCGTCATTTGTCCTGCTGTCTGTCCCGTTGATTTCACCGGCAACAGCCCAGGTAAGTATCACCTCTGTCCCCTTTCTCCAGATTGAACCTGACTCCCGCGCCGCCGGCATGGGAAATACAGGAGTTGCCCTGGCAGATAACGCCGCTGCTGTCTTCTGGAACCCGGCGGGACTGGCTTACCAGGATGGCAGGCAGGTCAGCATCACCCATGCCAACTGGCTTCCGGCATTTAATGCGGATCTCTTCTATGACTATCTGGTCGGAAGTTACCATGTCGATGGAATCGGGACTTTCGGAGGGCACATCACCTTTCTCAATCTGGGCGAACAGCTGCGCACAGATGAAACCGGCATGGAGATGGGACGCTTTAACAGCCATGAGATCGCAGCAGGCCTCTCCTATGGCTATGCCATCAATGACAAGTTCAGTGTCGGCTCCGGTATCAGGTTTGTCTACAGCAGCCTGGCCAGCGGCGAGCTCATCACCGGGGAGCGCATCAGTCCGGGTTCAACCGTCGGAGTTGATCTTGCAGGTCTCTACCGGTCAGGCCCATTCCGGGTCGGAGAGCGCGAAGGACGGTTTCATGCCGGTCTGAACCTCTCGAATATCGGGCCTGGTATTCAGTATACCGAACGAGCTGCACGAGATCCTCTCCCCACAACGCTTCGCTTCGGCTGGGCGCTTACCGCCGATCTGGACCGGGAGGGAATCAATACATTGACGATCTCCAATGATATCTCAAAAATTATGGCCCGCACCGAGATGGCAGTCAGTGACGGAGATACCCTCTATCAGCCGGTACCGGTCACCCGGGCTCTGTTTCAGTCCTGGGATAATCTCGAGAGATTCAACGGAACAGAGATGGTCAGCCTGAACCTTCTCCAGCAGTTTATGATCGGTGTCGGTATGGAGTACTGGTACAACCGTCAGTTTGCTATCCGCACCGGCTACTACTATGAAGACCCGGAGAATGGTAACCGGGAATTTCTGACGTTTGGTGCGGGTATCCGCTACAACATCTTCGGCGTCGACTTCAGCTACCTCTACACTCTGGAAGAGGACCACCCGCTGGCCAACACCATGCGGTTCAGTGTCCTGCTCAACTTCTGACAGATACTGGAACAACAGAAACCCGTCCGGTCCGTTTCTCAATTTTTCAAGTGAGAGGAAAACCGTATTTTAGGCTTATGGACTGGATTCGACATCTACTTACCAGCAAATACCTCTACCTGGCACTGACCGTCATCGTGGCTGCAGGGGCACTGACCGTCTACGCTCTGGATCGGTGGATCATGCCCTCTTACACCAACTACTTTGAGGGTCTGACTGTACCCGATGTCACCAAGCTGCCCCTGGAGGAGGCAGAGGCAACTCTGGAACTGTATGGCCTGCGCCATGAAATTCTGGATCAGAGAACTCACAGTGCCTATCCGGCGGGATACATCATAGACCAGGCACCTGCTCCTAGACAGATTGTCAAACCCAACCGGAAGGTCTATCTCACCATCAATACAGCAGAACCCCAGATGGTTGTGGTTCCGAACCTGGTGGATATGTCCTATCGGAATGCCCGAATTCAGCTTGAAAATTATGGACTGAACCTCGGGACACTCAGCAACGAGTCCGGTAGATTTCGCAATACAGTACTTCGTCAATCTATTGCAGCAGGTGACACGGTAGAGCTGGGAACAGTTATCGATCTGGCGATCAGTGACGGATTGGGGAGCCGGATGGTCCAGGTCCCGGATCTGACTGGTTTGCGGTTACCGGAGGCTTCACAGAGACTGAGAGAGGCAGGCCTGCGAATCGGTGAGGTGCATTTTCAGCCCAGCAGGGATGTCCTTCCGAATACTGTTCTCTCCTGGTTTCCCGAAGTTGAAGAGCTGCGTGAAGGTGAACCTCTGAACCTGACTGTCTCTGAACGACACAATGTGCAGGAGGAAGAGGAGTCGGGAGTCATCATCGATGCGGAAGAGGATTCTGACCAGAGTGATGCTGACGACACTGTTCGTGAGACACTTCCCAATTTCAATCAGTGATACCCCTGCCCTGTTCAGTCCATACCAGCTGGGACGTCACTTAAGACGCAGTTAAATTAAATTCATCTCCTGACATCCATGACTTCTGAACGACCCCTACTGGCACCCTCTATCCTGGCAGCAGATTTTACGAAGCTGGGTGAGGATATTCGCCAAGCTGTCGCAGGTGGTGCCAATTGGATCCATTGCGACATTATGGATGGCCATTTTGTTCCCAATATCAGTTATGGGCCGGATATGGTCAAAGCGGTCAGAAGAGCGGAGCCGGATGCCTTCCTGGACGTCCATCTAATGATTGAAGAGCCTGACAGGTATATCGATGCTTTTGTTGAGGCAGGAGCCGATCTGATATCGGTGCATGTGGAGACATGCCCCCATCTGCACCGGACACTGCAGACAATCCGCAGCGCCGGCTGCAAATGTGGCGCCGTTATCAATCCGGCCACTCCGGTAGAGATGTTACGGCCTGTAGCTGCAGATATCGACCTGGCGCTCATCATGAGTGTCAATCCCGGATTCGGTGGTCAGCACTTTATCCCAACCACGTATAATAAGGTTCACCAGCTCCGAGCAATGCGACAGGAAGAGGATGCGTCGTTCCTCATCGAGATCGATGGAGGGGTTGGACCCGATAACATCCGTACATTGACAGAAGCCGGCGTTGATATTCTTGTTGCCGGCAGCAGTGTCTTCAGAGCGGAGAATATCGAAGAACGGGTTCAGGAGCTGATACGACTCGCAAACTTGGGACGAAGGAATTTTGTTTGAACCAGTTGATAACAAACCCGAACTCCCAAACTCGAACTCCCGCTTCTGCCGGATACAGGAAGGCCTCCGGTTCTAGCGAATCCACTGCCAGACTGCTGGAACTGCCAGGCTGGTGAAACTGACAGGCTGCTGGAACTGACAATTCACAGTCAGCTTCCGACGCTGCCGAATCCAGCAAGTTCCTTTTGCTTCTGTTATAAAAAAAGATGCAAATACTGAATCACAGACACCATAGCAACTATCGATAATTCACTGATTATAGAAGAGTTTGTAACCATACAAGATGTCGACCCGCTGTTGATCCTTGGTTTTCAAGATGAACATCTTACGCGGCTGACCCGGGCATTCCCCGATTCCACAATCACTGCCCGCGGAAACCGGATAAGGATCCAGGGTCAGGAAGAGGATGTTCATGCTATAGGTGACATTCTGAATGAACTGGTCGCCATAGCCAAAAAGAACCGGCAGATCTCAGATAATGACATCGACACCCTACTCGCCCTGAATGAGAAAGGGACGGTCAGGGAAGCTGAGGAGAAAGAGAAGCCGTTTGTACAGGAGAGCAGTGATATCATTCTGCATACCCACTCCGGTGAGACTGTCACCGCCAAGACTCCCGGCCAGAGGGAGATTGTCAAGATCACAGAAAAGAGTGACATCGTCTTTGCCATTGGTCCCGCCGGAACCGGTAAGACATTCACATCTGTAGCCCTGGCTGTACAGGCACTCAAGCAGCGACAGGTGAAACGGATCATTCTGGCCCGGCCTGCCGTGGAGGCGGGTGAGAATCTGGGTTTTCTTCCCGGGGACCTTAAAGAGAAGATCGACCCCTATCTGAGACCCCTGTACGATGCGCTTGAGGAGATGATCGAGTATGAAAAGCTGGAGTACTACCTCTCGAAGAATATCATCGAGATCGCACCCCTGGCCTATATGCGGGGACGAACGCTCAACAACGCCTATGTAATCCTGGATGAGGCCCAGAATGCGACCAACACCCAGATGAAGATGTTTCTGACAAGGATCGGATTCAACAGCCGCGCGATCATAACCGGAGACATCACACAGACTGACCTTCCGGGAAGACAGCACTCTGGTCTTATCTCTATTCAGGAGGTCCTCAAGGATATTGACGGAATCTCGTTCGTCTACCTTGGCCAGCGGGATGTGGTGCGACACAAGCTGGTCCGTGATATCATTGAGGCGTACGAAAAATTTGAAGGTAAACAATCGAGTACGTAGTTCTGCCGGTGCTCATCCAAATTGCCAACCAATGTCCACACCATTTGTTGTCCCTCTTTATGAAGGCACTTTTTCCGTAGGCCTTGACCGGAAGTTCAACCGGATCGATCGACACGATCCTCCGGCAAGGGGGGCGCTGAAACTGGCGATCAACCCTTTTCTGATCCGGATGGAGGAGCATACGATTCTACTTGATGCAGGGCTGGGAGATTTTGGTGAAGACACCTCGACCGCTACTCTCGTTGAAAACCTGGCACAACATGATCTGGCTGAACACGACATTACCGATATTTTTGCCAGCCATCTCCACTATGATCATCTCGGCGGTCTGGTAAACAGAGCTGATGGCTACCTCTCCCTGACATTCCCTGATGCCCGATTGTGGGTCAACAGAAACGAATGGAAGAACCTGATCGAGAATGATCAGAGCGATGAAGAGACAAAACTTGACTTCATCCACTTTCTCAACGCACAGGCGGACCTCCATTTTCTGGAACCACAAGATCAGCCCATCCCGGGTGTCACTGTTCGGGAAGTTGGAGGGCACACAGAGTTCTCCCAGGTCCTGTTTATTGAACAAGGTGAGCATACATACATGATGGCCGGAGATGTCATCGGTGAGAAAGGAGCGGTCAAACGCAGATATGCGGCAAAATATGATATGGATCCACAGAAGACCATGAAGATCCGTGAAGAGCTCAAGGAGTTGGCTTATAGAGAGGGGTACACAATTCTGGCTTATCATGAGAGTCAGTCGCCGATCTTCAGGCTGACAGGTGAAGGGTCTGCCGGTACCTACAACACCGAGCCTGTCTTCTCATTTTCAGATGAAGTAATCTGATCTCTTTCACAATTTTATACAGTAAAATCACACCTCCTCTTACGACTTCCCTTCCTGCATAAATGTAGATTACACACTGGTCCGCACCCCGTGCAATGTATGTTACCAATGTTATGTGTTGTTTGACACGGAGTGACAGTGCTATCCATCAGATCAACGGAGAGTTCAGCTGTGAAACTCTATATCAAAAATATGGTCTGTCTCCGGTGTATTCTTCTAGTAAGGGAATTACTGGAAAGTGAGGGAATTCCGGTTGAAGAGGTACAACTGGGGTATGCATGTACCAGGGGTGAACTTGAACCTGAGCAGCTCCGTAAGCTGAACAGATCTCTGAAACAGCTGGATCTGTCACTGATCTGCGACAAAAAAGAGATTTTGACCGAGCGGGTGAAAAATCTGGTCATAGAGATGGTACATCACTCTGAAGAGCTTCCGAAGATCAACTACTCCACCTATCTCAGCGAACAGCTGTCACTCAACTACACCTATATCTCAAATACCTTTTCTGAAGTTACAGGCTCAACCATTGAGAATTACATCATTTCCAATAAAATAGAGCGTGTAAAGGAACTTCTGATGTATGATGAGCTGAGTCTGACCCAGATCGCAGACATCATGCACTATAGCAGTGTTGCCCACCTCTCCAATCAATTCAAAAAGATTACCGGTTATACTCCTTCGTGGTATAAAAAGCAGAAAATGAAAAAACGACTTGCCCTTGAAGAACTGTAGAAGGCTTTACTACACGTTGAATGTTGACATTTCTACAGACCTGCCTGTGAAAGACTACTGAAGAATCAGAATTACATGACTGTCCTGACACGGGCCATCATCTTATATAATACCACAATGTCGTTCACGGGTAAGAGAGAGTGAGAGGCAGTGAGAGACAGGAAGTCGATATCCGATGAATCAAGAACACCCGTAACCACGCAGTCGGCCAAGATGATCAGCATCTGTCTTACCCAAGATGGGTAGCTTACAGAAGTTTCTCAAAGTGTTTCACCCCTGATTCACCCGCCAACAGCACCTGCAGGATTGAAGTGAAGGTCCCGGTTTAATGAGAGGGAACCGGTTACACCAAATGTTAAAAATAAATTCAAGAATCCATGATGTTACACGACCTGGTCCGAGATCAAGCTGAGAAAAACCCAGATAACATATCCGTAACGCAAAAAAATCGTCACCTGCCCTATGGTCAGCTTGAATCAGAGAGCAATCGTCTGGCGGCGCTGCTTCGACATTCAGGTGTAGAAGCGGGAGACCGTGTCGGTCTGTTAATGGAGAGATCACCTGAAATGATCGTAGCTCTTCATGGTGTAAGCAAGGCTGGAGCTATCTCTGTCCCGCTTGATACGATATATTCTGCCTCTGACCTTGACCGGTACCTGCGGTTGGCAGGGATCAGTTTGATCATGGTAGACATCACTCGTTTCAGGACCTACAGAAACTGGAACACTCTCCATGGATCGTCCTATAGTCTCTCCTGGTGCTGGTGGTCAACAGAAGCCCTTCCTGAAGCAGAGCTGAGAGATCCCTGTCTGACCATGACCGATATTGACGATCAGGAGAATTTCCCACTGAATCCCGCGCAGTACGAACATCAGACTACGCCTGCAATGATCCTGTTCCAGCCCAATAGGTACGGCTTCCCCTCCCCTCTTGTAGTCACTCACAAGGAGATTGTCACCTTCGCAACATGGAGCAGCGGTTATTTCGGTATGCGTACAGAAGATCGTATTGCCGGGAGCTCTCCACTCTCTGAAGTTCTTTCACTTCTCGATCTTTTTGGTACTTTTGCAGCCGGCTCTCATCTCTATCTCCCTTCAGGAGAGCGAAAGGAAGATGAAGAGCTCTCTGAATTTATTCTTGAGAATGATATTACCCAGTGGTCCTCCACTCCCTCATATTTCCATGCACTCGCAACAGAAAACGCAGTAAAGAGAACCGGTTACCCCGGCCTGGAACGCATGATCTGGTGGGGAGATCAGGTACTTGAACCGGTTCTGCACTACTGGATGCACCAACTGCCTAACACAGGCTTCACACGACTTTACAGCATAGATAAAAGTGGGCTGGCTACAAGCTACCATACTATCCATGCACTGCCGGGAGAGAGGCGAGCAGGAGATGCTGTCAGGTCAGGCAGGATAGATACTGAAAACGACATGACCCATCTCCCCCATCATGGGCACCACTTGTCACCTCAGCAGAGAGATGAAGAGTCATGCGGTTCAGAGTTTTGGGAGGAGGTACTTGATTCTGATATCCTGTCGGGACTTGGTAGCAGCATAGGGTCGGCCAGCCAGAACAGCGTCGGAGATTGTCTGGCTGTTGGACCTGATGGGTCACTGCGACATCAGAAAATTGTTCAGTCCGGACCCATCAGGTTTCTATTCGAACAGGGTAATATTTCTGTTCATCCGTAAATCTTGCAAATCAGGAAAGCGCATATGTAAGAGAGTGTTCATCACATTCTGCTATCCTG
>Ga0209487_1000526_pt1 | contig 34696 bp, 34 predicted proteins | sample Poulit2012_FD_187524 | JGI IMG/M metagenome (GOLD analysis project Ga0209487, IMG submission 187524) | Agricultural soil microbial communities from Georgia to study Nitrogen management - Poultry litter 2012 (SPAdes) (version 2) | ecosystem: Environmental > Terrestrial > Soil > Agricultural land...
GTAATTGCTGAGATAAAGATGTTTCGTCCTGAAGTTCCAGTTATCAACAATGTGGATGTTGTTGCCACCCACGATGTTGATGAAATTAGAGATGCGCTTATTCGTCAGCTTTATTCACCAGTGCGCTGGGTTGAAACCGTACAAAAATTACACAGCGAAGGAGTCACCCACGCTTATGAATGTGGGCCTAATAAGGTATTAGCAGGTTTATTGAAAAGAATCGAAAAAACCATTGTGGTGCTACCTATGGAAAACAAAAAAGCCATTATTGAGGCAACACCACTACCCATGTAATTAGGTAGGAGAATAACAATGAGCAATAAAGAACAACGCATTGCGTTAGTTACAGGCGCCAGCCGCGGCATTGGCGCTGCCATTGCCGATGCACTTAAAGCAGCAGGTTTTATTGTAGTGGGAACTGCAACCACAGCGGCGGGCGCAGAAAAAATTGAAGAACGCTTAGCACCCCATGGCGGCGGACTAGTGCTAGACGTGGCAAGCACGGATTCCATTAGTGCCGCATTAGCTGAACTCAAAGAGCGCTTTGGTGCTCCCTTGGTGCTCGTTAACAACGCTGGCATTACGCAAGACAACATTATTATGCGCATGAAAGAAGATGAGTGGGATAAGGTGATAAACACCAACCTCAGCGCTTTGTACCGTGTAATCAAGCCCTGCTTACGTGATATGACTCGTGCGCGTTGGGGACGCATTATCAATATTAGCTCTGTGGTTGGCAGCATGGGCAACGCCGGACAGGCTAATTACGCAGCCGCTAAAGCGGGCGTTGACGGGCTCACTCGCGCATTAGCACGTGAATTAGGCAGCCGTTCCATTACCGTTAATTCTGTGGCGCCTGGGTTTATTCAAACAGACATGACCGACAATTTACCTGAAGCTCAAAAAGAGGCTTTACTAGCCCAGATTCCCTTAGGCCGTTTAGGTCAAGCGGAAGAAGTTGCAAGTGCTGTTGCTTGGTTAGCTTCTGAGGGGGCTGCTTATGTTACTGGTACCGTTTTGCACATAAATGGCGGCATGTTCACGGGTTAGTCACAGTCAAAAACGATTTTTTTGAGATATAAATTATATTTAGCAACAATAAGCACCGTCGGTGGCTAGCGAATGGCTTGCATGGGCAATCATGCTTCACCTAGAATAGCGCGCTGAGGTGCAAAGTCACCACAACTAGAGAGAGTATTAACATGAGCAGCATCGAAGAAAGAGTAAAAAAAATCATCGTAGATCAACTTGGTGTTGATGAAGCGGACGTAAAGCCTTCTGCATCCTTTGTGGAAGACCTAGGCGCCGACTCCCTAGACACAGTTGAGCTAGTGATGGCATTAGAAGAAGAGTTTGAAACCGAAATCCCTGATGAGGAAGCGGAAAAAATCAGTACCGTACAAGCGGCTATTGATTACGTAACAAACCACGCTTAATGCTACGCATTAATAGCTAAAAAGCCGCAGGCTCTATAATCTAGAACCCTGCGGCTTTTTTATATATGCCACTTTCACTTTATTGATCGGCGAGGAGGGACCTAATGTCTAAGCCCCGGGTAGTGGTAACAGGTGTAGGATTAGTTAGCCCAGCAGGCGCAGATGCCAAGAGCAGTTGGCACAATATCCGCGCAGGTAACAGCGCAATTCAACGCGTTACACATTTTGAGAATGAAGATTATCCCGTGCGTATCGCTGGGCTGGTGCCCGAATTTGATCTTTCCGCTTATCTTCCCGCCAAGGAAGCCCGCCGCGTAGATGCCTTTGTGCAGCTAGGTCTAGTGGCTGGTATACAGGCAATACAGGATGCCAAATTAGATGCTTATGCCGCACTTGATAAAACCCGAGTAGGTGTTGCCATTGGCTCGGGCATCGGCGGCCTAACTGGCATCGAAGAGAACCACACCAAATTGCTCGAAGGCGGCCCGCGACGCGTGTCACCTTTTTTTGTGCCCGGCAACATTATCAACATAACAGCCGGTAACTTATCCATCATGTATGGCTTCCAAGGGCCTAATATTGCCACTGCCACAGCATGCACCACTGGTGCCCATAGTATCGGTATTGCTGCCCAACAAATTCTCCTAGGGCAAGCAGACGTAATGGTGGCAGGCGGTGCCGAGAAAGCCACTTGCCCCCTTGGAATGAGTGGTTTTGCGGCAGCACGGGCTTTGTCGAGCCGCAATGAAGAACCCAGCAAAGCTAGCCGACCCTGGGATAAAGACAGAGATGGTTTCGTGATGGCTGACGGTGCAGGCATTGTGGTACTAGAATCTCTAGCCCATGCAGAAGCTCGTGGGGCCACAATTTACGCTGAGCTAGTGGGCTTTGGCATGAGTGGTGATGCCTATCATATTACAGCGCCCACAGAATCAGGCGAAGGCGCTGCCTTAGCCATGGCCAACGCGCTGAAAAATAGCGGGCTCGCTCCTGAAGATATTCAATATATCAACGCCCACGGCACCTCCACCAAAGTCGGGGATGCGGCAGAAGCACAGGCCATTAAGACCGTGTTTGGTGAGCAAGCCCGCAAACTTGCAGTGAGCTCCACCAAATCCATAATAGGGCACATGCTTGGGGCAGCAGGCGCGGCTGAGGCCATTATCACTATGCTGGCCATGCAAGATAGCTTAGCACCTCCTACCATCAACCTAGACAATCCTGACGAAGGGTGTGATTTAAACTTTGTTCCTCATGAGGCGCAAAGCTTGAACATATCGGCTGCTATGACCAACTCTTTTGGCTTTGGCGGCACCAATGCCTCGTTGATTTTCCAAAAACTATGAGCGTACATTGGCAGCAAGCCCCCATCGATGATAGAGGGCTTGCTTTTGGGGATGGCTGTTTTGAAACCCTGCGCTTGCATAAAGGGCGCGCGCCATTCTGGGCGCAACACAAGCAGCGCTTATTAACTGGGCTACAGCGACTGAACATTAAAGCCTGTCCCCATACTTTGGAGCATATTCTGGCAGAAGCCATCAGTATTTCTGCTTCTGGGGTTTTAAAAATAATAGTGACCCGTGGTGCCGGTGGCCGTGGCTATAATGGGCTGCACCTACAACAACCTAACTATTATCCTCGTGTTTTCCCTTTTCAGCCCATGAGCCCTGAGCTTTATAGCCAAGGGCTCGTCGTGGGGGAATCGCGCATTCGTTTAGGCAAGCAACCTTTTTTAGCTGGCATTAAACACCTTAATCGGCTCGAGCAAGTGCTCGCCCGTCATGAAGCGGTGGCGAACGGCTGGGATGAAACCTTACTGCGTAATCAAGAGGGGCAGCCCGTAGAACTAACTGCCATGAACTTGTTTCTGCGTTACGACCAAGGTTGGTGGACGTCAGCCCTTGAAAACGCTGGAGTCAATGGTATTGCGCGACAATGGGTAATTAACCAAAGTGGTGTGAAAGTGAGAGTATCAGAGCAGGCGCCCGATTCTGTAGATCACATCATAGAAGCCTTCGCCTGTAATAGTATTATGGGCATACTTCCCTTGCGCGCGCTCGGTCAGTGGCAGGGGGAAGTCGGTGCTCAAACTCTGAGCTTACAGCAGCAGTGGAATAATTTGTGGCATGATAAAAAGTGTATTTAAAGCTGTTATCGTTTTGCTATGCATAACTGTACTGGCCTTAGTCGGTGTTTTTGCTTGGGTGGAGAAACAGCTGGCCACGCCAATTGCTCACGCTGATACTTCTCAGACATTTATTTTTACGATGCCGCCGGGCAAATCCGTGCGCCATGTGCCAACCCTTCTCGCCAATGAAGGGGCATTGACACAGGATAAAATCGAGTGGGTTGAGTTGGCATTACGTGCCAAGCTGCGCCTAGACCCTGCCTTAGCCCATATTCACGCGGGAGAGTATGATTTAAGTACAGCCAAAGATGTGGCTCATGTTCTCTCAATTTTGCATGAAGGTGACGTAGTCAAACATAGCTTTACCATCGTCGAAGGAACACGTTTTCGCGATTTACGGGCTTTGTTAGCAAGCAAATCTAATCTTAAGCAAACCATTAAAGAGCTTTCCGACGCCGAGATAATGGCCGCCTTAGGAAAAAAAGATGAGCACCCAGAAGGGTGGTTTGCACCAGATACTTTCTTTTACACTAGCTCTGATTCGGATATGGATATTTTGCGCAGAGCTTTGCGCGCCCAAGAGCAACGCTTAGCTGAGAGCTGGGAAGGCAAGCAGGATGGTTTACCTTATCAATCTGCCTATGAACTACTCATTATGGCGTCAATTATCGAGCGAGAAACAGGTGTGCCAAAGGAACGCCCCGATATTGCTGGCGTATTTGTTCGCCGGCTGCAAAAAGGCATGCGGCTACAAACAGACCCCACAGTAATTTATGGCATGGGTGATGCATATGTTGGACGTATAACGCGCGCGGATTTACGCACACCAACGCCTTATAATACGTATACCATCAATGGTTTGCCGCCCACACCTATAGCTATGCCAAGCTATGAAGCAATAAAAGCAGCTGCCCAGCCCGCTCAAGGTAGCGCCTTATATTTTGTGGCCAAGGGGGACGGTAGTCATTATTTTTCAGATACCCTGGCAGAACATCAGCAGGCTGTACGTCGTTATCAATTAAACCGTCGAGCGGATTACCGCTCAAGCCCAGCAGAGGCATCTCAGTGAAAGCACGTTTTATTACCTTTGAGGGCGTTGAAGGGGCAGGAAAGTCCACACAGGTTAAAACCGTGGCTGCTTGCCTTTCAGAAAGAAACATACCTTATATACTCACCCGTGAGCCTGGAGGAACCAAGCTTTCTGAAACCATTCGTGAACTGCTAATTACCCCGTCAGATCAACCAATGGCAACGCTAACGGAACTATTATTAATGTTTGCCGCTCGCGCGCAACATCTCGAAGAAGTCATCCGCCCGGCTTTACGTGAAGGCACTTGGGTGCTTTGCGATCGATTTACCGACGCCACCTATGCTTACCAAGGGGGCGGCAGGGAGTTTACCCTGGTTCCTATTGCCACTTTAGAATCATTAGTGCATCAGGATTTACAGCCGGATCTCACCTTGTTGTTTGATATCCCAGTGGAACAAGGGCTGGCGAGGGCAGCTAAACGCGCGGCGTTAGATCGCTTTGAGCAACAAGAAATTGAATTTTTTGAGCGTGTTCGCACCGCATATTTAGCTCGGCAACAGCAACACCCCGAGCGTTTTCGTCTGATAGATGCTTCCCAAGACATGGACCAAGTCACAGCAGCAGTACAACAACAAATCTCCTTAGCATTAAAAGGGTGGCTATAACATGCTCTACCCATGGCTCACCACGGCTTACCAACAGCTAGCGCAGCAACTAGAACAAAACCGTTTGCCCCATGCTTTACTGCTAGTGGGTCCAAATGGGCTTGGCAAAGAAGCTGCTGCATTACACTTTTGCCAACTGCTACATTGCACCGCACCTAATCACAATGAGCCCTGCGGTCATTGCGATGCATGTGTGCTATTCAGCGCCGGTAATTGCCCCGACCATTTGCTGATTACGCCTGAAGAAGCGGGCAAGAATATTCTCATCGAGCAAATACGAGCTGTGGTGAAGTTTAGTCATCACACGGCAATTCAAGGCGGATATCGCACTGTGGTGGTATCGCCCGCTGAGCGTATGAACTGGAATGCCCAAAATGCCTTACTCAAAACCCTCGAAGAGCCCGGTTCAAAAACGTTGTTAATCTTAGTGGTAGAGCAACTCAACCATCTTTTGCCCACAGTAATTAGCCGCTGCCAACAGCGCTCTCTTCAGCCCCCTGTTTGGGAAGAAGGCCTGCATTGGCTGCAAGAGCAGGGGATAGCAGAAGCAGAGGCTAAAGGGTTGTTACTATCGGCGAGAGGGGCACCTTTGCAGGCGCTTGCTCTGCAAGAGAAGCCATGGTTTCAGCGACGAGAACAGATTTTTAACGACATTGCTAGTATTCAAACGCAAGCAGCAAGACTGCCACAAGTGGCTAAAATGCTAGCCGAATTTGATGCACACGAATTTTTATCGGCTTTATATCATTGGCTTGCTCAGACCATTAAAGTGCAGAGTGGCGTATTAGAAATAAAAGACGAAGCATTGTCAGCAGGTATTAATGCGTTAAAATCCTTGCGCAGAGAACGAATTTTCGCCTTCCAAGAAGCAGTGGTGAGGGCGCAAACGCTGTGGCTCTCGGGAGCCAATCCCAATAAAGAAATATTATACGAACAATTATTGATGGTACTTTTAGGCGTACCATTGGCACGAGATATCGTCCATGCTTATTAAAACAGGCAATTTTTAAGGAGCAATTACTATGCGCATGCCCGGTGGCCGTGGAGCCATTCCCACAATGACTATAAAAGATAAAGCCATTTTGTATTCGGTATACATGCCTTTTTTAAAAAACGGGGGGATTTTTATGCCCACCAACCGTAAATATGCCTTGGGCGAAGATATTTTCTTTTTGTTAAAGCTTATGGATGAACCACGCGAAATACCAGTGGCTGGGCGAGTGGTATGGATTACACCGGCCGGAGCTCAAGGCTCGCGGAGTAGTGGAGTTGGCGTCCAGTTCACCGGCCAAGACGATACTGCAAAGCGCACCATAGAAGCTCATTTAGCAGGCTCACTTGAATCGGATCGTCCCACACAAACTTTGTAGGAGGGTACATTGCAGTTTGTTGATTCTCACTGTCATTTAGACCGGGTGGATTTAACCCCTTTTAATGGCGACTTTTCTGCCATGATGCGCGCCAACCTTGAGGCTGGGGTTGAGCACATGTTGTGCATTGGCGTTGAGCAAGATGGCTTTGGAGAAGTGTTAGATATCACAGAAGCTTGGCCGCAAGTCAGTGCTAGCGTGGGTGTACACCCCTTGTTTGTAAAACCCAGCCAACAAGTTACCCAGGCATGGATTGAGCAGCAATGTGCCCATCCTAAAGTGGTGGGAATTGGAGAGACAGGATTAGATTATTTTAAAGCGAAAGAAGAAGCCATCGCTCTACAACAAGCAGCCTTTCGTACCCACATACAAGCGGCCAAAAACACTGGGTTGCCACTGATAATTCATACCCGCAATGCTAAAGCTGATACCCTTGATATATTACGCACCGAAGGAGAAGGGAAAGTTACGGGCGTATTGCATTGCTTTACTGAAGACCTTGATATGGCTGAACAAGCCATTGATCTTGGCTTTTATATTTCTCTTTCTGGCATTCTAACCTTCGCAAATGCTAAGGAACTACGGGCCACAGCACAAGCGTTGCCTTTATCTCGCTTGTTAATAGAAACAGATTCCCCTTGGCTTGCGCCGGTTCCCTATCGGGGTAAATCCAATGTGCCAGCCTATGTAAGCAAAGTGGCGGAGCAACTCGCGGAGCTTCACCAAGTCAGCACTGCAGAAGTGGCACAACAGACCCAAAAGAATTTCTTTTCTTTATTTTCAAAAGCACAACGTATTAAATCTTAGTGCCAAGCTAGCAAAGTAGTGAAATTGCATTATTTAAATGCAGTAACTTTGCTATCTACTTTCTCATGGACCAGCTCTTGTCCCTCTAGAGAACCCAAATGTCCATCCCAAGCCTGCAAACGTACCCGTTTTTGAACGTCACCAATAAACGGGTACTTCACTACGTCAAAATAGGGTGATAGATCGAAATCTGCTGCAAAGAATATAAAGGGGTACTGCCGGTATAATTTGCTAGTGCTTTCTTCTTCACCCTTAACCAAAGGCAAAATGGGGAATTGAATAAATGAAAACGCATCGCCAACAGTTCCGCCAACCGCTCGCCTTAATCGACGCCCCGACAGGTAGCGAAACATTCGCAGGCGCCATTTCGCAGAGAGCAAACGCCACGGAACAAGCATTAGTCGTACAGCCGGCCACCAGGCATGCTTTGCCTGTGGGCTCATACGGCTGATGGCATAGTTAATAACGCTTTGTTTATCTTCTTCGGATAACCCCCTCGGCCGGCAAATACGAAAGGTTTGCTGTCGCAACTCGCTAATGGTTGTTATATGAATACCTTTCACCAAGTCCACCTTCAGCATAAGCTGGGTATCGCTTTGGCAATTAAGATGCTCGTTAACAGCCGCTCGAAGGGAACTGTTGCGAATGTCATGCAAACGCCCTATATACAAATACGCTTGGGACCAACGGCTACCAGAAATAGCTTTTATCTTGCGGTCTGCTAGGGTATTAGCATCAATCAAAACAACATCGGTGGGCTCTAATAAATGACGCGCCTGATTGAAATCGCACCAAGACGCAGTGATCGATGCTTTAGGGGTATATAGCCATCGAATTATGTGAGAGCGTGTGTCCTGAGAGTCCATAATAAGCGCCTCCTGCATTGATTAGTGTATTGATAGTAAATTACATGATTGTGAAAGCAAGTTGAGTGAATTTACTTCATTGATTTTCTTTTTGTTATACTAGCCCATTATCGGTGAACGGCCTTCTATTTTTGACCCATCATTAAGTTCACTGTTCGCAATAACGAGGAGACAACAACAGCATGAGCGATCTAGAAAAAGCCACACGCAAAGTGCAAGAGTTCCGCCAGCGTGAACGAGAGATTTTGGATACCGCTCTAGAGCTCTTTTTAGAGCACGGCGAAGATAGAGTCACTGTTGAGATGATTGCAGACGAAGTAGGTATCGGCAAGGGCACTATCTATAAGCATTTTGAAACCAAAAATGAAATCTATCTTCTGTTAATGATCCACTATGAAGAAGAGCTAGCGGAGTTGTTTTCCAAAATTTCTGAATCAGAAGACCAAGCCAAGTTAGCTAGCGAATATTTTCGCTTTCGCATCAGTGACCCTAAGCGTTATCAGCTTTTTGATCGTTTAGAGCACAGAGTGATTCAAGAGAAGGCTGTACCTGAATTGGTTCACCAGTTACACACTATTCGTGCATCCAACCTTAATACGTTAACTAGTATTGTTGAGAAGCGTATTGCAGTGGGCGCTCTGGAAGATGTGCCAGCACAGTATCATATTGCTGCTGCTTGGGCTTTGGCGCACGGGGCTGTGGCGTTGATGGAATCACCTTTTTATGGCGCCTATATTGATGATAAAGAAGATTTTATCGATTTCATCGTCAGTATTGGCATCCGCATGGCAAACAAAGGGCAGCGCCGTTAATGTCTATGTTGCTTAGCGAGAACAAACTATCTGTTTTGCTCGAAGAGATTGCTCAGCAAAAACTGCCGCCCATAGCACAATGGGACCCGCCCCTAAATGGGCACAGCCAAATGGAAATTAAGCGTGATGGTAGTTGGTGGCATCAAGGAGGAGAAATTCATAAGCTGTCATTAATAAAGCTTTTTTCGCATATCCTCCGCAAAGAAGGGGACAAATATTTTTTGGTCACCCCCGTAGAAAAGCAAGAAATTACCGTCGAAGACGCTCCTTTTGTCGTTACAGCAATGCAAACCTATCAAGCGGGGAGCTCTTTACCTCCTATTATTGCCTTCACCATCAACACAGGCGAGCAGTTTATCTTAGATAAAAAGCACCCTTTAGAAATCAAGTCTGGTGTGCCTTACGCTGTGGTTAGAGAGCAATTAGCGGCGCGGCTAGATACCAGTGTTTATTATGAATGCGTTGCCATGGCACAGGCGGAAGAGAAGGGCGCCAACACGCAATGGTGGCTTTACAGTGGCGAGTATAGAGCTTTGCTAGGAGAAGAGAATAACTAGCAGCCCCAAAGAGTGGGGCTGCTGCAATTGAACTAGACCTGTTGACGTTGAGGTAAAACCTCTCGTAATTTTTCAGCCATGGTTCTGAGTGCTTTTTCAGTGGTTTCCCAATCAATGCACCCGTCTGTTACTGAAACACCGTATTCAAGCTCATCCAAGTTTTCTGGAATCGATTGATTACCCGCTTTTAAATGTGACTCCACCATCAAACCCACAATGGAATTATTTCCGTCGAGGATTTGGTTGGTTACATTTTCCATCACTAGGGGTTGTAGTGCTGGGTTTTTGTCTGAGTTAGCGTGGCTGCAATCCACCATGATATTGGTTGATACATTGGCCTTTTGCAGAGCTTGCTCCGCCAGCGCCACCGACACAGAATCATAGTTGGGTTTACCGCCACCACCACGTAGCACCACATGGGCGTAAGGGTTGCCTTTTGTTACCGTAATAGCTGTGCGGCCATTAATATCAATGCCTAAGAAGCGGTGAGGGTGACGAACGCTCAACATGGCATTAATTGCCACATCTAGGCTGCCATCGGTGCCATTTTTAAAGCCCACAGGGCTAGATAGGCCAGAGGACATCTCGCGGTGTGTTTGTGATTCTGTGGTGCGCGCACCAATAGCAGACCAGCTAATCAGATCCTGTAAATATTGAGGTGTAATAGGGTCCAGAGCTTCTGTGGAAGTAGGTAAGCCCATTTCAGCCATATCTAACAATAACTTACGCGCAATATGTAAACCTTCTTCTATCTTAAAGGTATTGTTCATGTAGGGGTCGTTAATTAGCCCTTTCCAGCCCACGGTTGTACGTGGCTTTTCAAAATAAACCCGTTGCACCAAGTAAATTACATCACCCACTTCTTCAGAGAGCTTTTTCAAGCGCTGAGCATATTCTAAGGCTGCCTCTGTATCGTGGATGGAGCAGGGCCCAATAACGATAAATAAGCGCGGGTCTTTGCGATCCAAAATATTACGGATTGTTTCGCGACCTTTCGCTACGGTTTTCCGTGCTGATTCTGTTAAAGGTAATTTTTCCTTTATTTCTTTGGGTGTAATCAAAAGTGTTTGTGATGCGATATTCACGTCATCGACTTGTGTTTGTGACATAAAAATTCTACGCCTATGCAATAGTTAACTTACCGAAATTAATGTTTGAGCTGCATCCTATCACGCATAAAAGCTTCGACCCACTGTGGAACAAGTTTGGTGGCAGGGCCTTGGTGATGCTCAGCAAAGTTAGAGTGTTGATTAGAGGGTTCTAAATTTAACTCAATTGTATGTGCTTTAGCTTCGTTGGCTATGGCGACAAAACTTGCAGCAGGGTAAACGTTACCGCTAGTGCCTATGCTGATGAATATATCACAGCTAGCAAGTGCCGCATAAATTTCCTCTAAATAGTATGGCATTTCATTAAACCACACGATATTGGGTCTCATACCACCTTTCTTTGTGCATGCAGGGCATACAGTATCCGTGCTTAATGGAGACTTAACAAGCCCCGTGTGCTTACAATAAGAGCACAGCGACTCTCTTAGAGAGCCATGCATGGCCAATAGGTTTGTGCTACCAGCTCTTTGGTGGAGATCATCAACGTTTTGCGTAATTAATAAAAAATCATCCCCTAATACTTTTTCTAATTCCACAAGTGCAAGGTGCGCTGCATTGGGAGCGATGGCTTGGTTATCGAGCTGTTCGCGGCGCGTATTGTAAAAGGTATGTACTAGCTTTGGGTTTCGTTGAAAGGCTTCTGGTGTAGCCACATCTTCGATGCGGTGCTGCTCCCACAAGCCATTATTATCCCTGAAAGTGCTGATACCAGATTCCGCAGAAATGCCAGCACCAGTGAGAACCACAATTTTCATATTGTCAGTCCTGTTTACTTAAACGCTTTTTAATGAGCCTGCAGATAAAGAAAAAGCCGGAAAACCGGCTTTTTCTTTAGGCTTCTATTGCCCTTACATATTGGGGTAGTTGGGACCACCGCCACCTTCAGGCGCCACCCAAGTGATATTTTGGGAGGGGTCTTTAATATCACAGGTTTTACAATGGACACAGTTTTCAGCGTTAATCTGGAAACGTTTGCTGCCATCATCCTCAGCTATCACCTCATACACACCAGCAGGGCAGTAACGCTGTGCAGGCTCATCCCATTTTGGAAGGTTAATATCCATAGGGATATTAGGATCTGTGAGCTTTAAGTGCACAGGCTGGTCTGCCTCATGGGAAGTGTTAGATAAGAATACCGAATCAAGCTTATTGAAAGTGATTTTGCCATCAGGGCGCGGATATTCGATCTTTTTGCTTTCAGAGGCAGGCTTTAAGGTTTCATGATCAGGCGTTAGGTCACGCAAAGTGAAGGGTAATTTACCATTCATAATATTGAGATCAATGAAAGCAAAAGCAGAGCCAATCAAGTTACCAAACTTGTGCTGCGCTGGGCCAAAGTTCCGCTGAGTATGAAGCTCTTCATAAACCCAGCTCTTCTCAAAGGCGTCTTTGTACTCTGTTAGCTCGTCATTTTGGCGACCATCTGCGATGGCTTTGGCAATGGCTTCAGCAGCAAGCATGCCGGATTTCATCGCAGTATGGTTGCCTTTGATCTTGGCAAAGTTAAGCGTACCTGCGTTATCGCCCACTAGAATAGCGCCGGGCAGGGTCATTTTAGGAAGGGATTGCAATCCCCCTTTAACCAAGGCACGTGCGCCATAAGATACGCGTTTACCACCCTCTAAATACTTTTTGATATTAGGGTTGGTTTTCCAACGCTGCATCTCATCAAAAGGAGATACGTGTGGGTTGGAATAAGAAAGATCAGTAATCAAACCAAGGGCAACCTGGTTGTTTTCAATGTGGTATAAAAAACCACCGCCCGCGGAGCTGGATTCTGATAGTGGCCAACCTGCGGTGTGTACTACTAAGCCTGGCTCGTGTAGGGCAGGGTCAATATCCCATAATTCTTTGATACCAATGCCGTAGTGCTGCGGATCCGCATCTGCATCTAACTTAAACTTCTGAATCAACTGCTTACCTAGCTGTCCACGGCAACCCTCAGAGAACACCGTGTACTTAGCATGGAGTTCCATGCCAGGTGTGTAGCTATCTTTATGCTTGCCTTCTTTATCGATACCGAAATCACCAGTAGCGATACCCTTAACAGAGCCATCATCGTTAAAGAGCACTTCGGTGGCAGGTGTCATTGGATAAATTTCAACACCTAATGCTTCCGCCTGTTCAGCCAGCCATCGGCAAACATTACCAATAGAAACGATGTAGTTGCCTTCGTTATGCATGGTCTTAGGCACAAACAAGTTGGGTACTTTAATACCTTTCTCTGCGCCAGTGAGATAAAAAATATCATCTCGGGTAACAGGAGTGTTTAGCGGAGCACCGTCTTCTTTCCAGTTAGGGAATAACTCGGTAAGTGCCTTGGCTTCGAATACAGCGCCTGATAAAAGGTGGGCGCCAACCTCAGAGCCTTTTTCCACTACAACAATGCTAAGTTCTTGACCGTTTTCTTGGCTAGCTTGAGCTAAGCGGCAAGCCGTTGACAAGCCGGCAGGGCCAGCACCGACGATAACTACGTCGACTTCCATCGCTTCACGTTCCACAAAAGTCTCCTTGAGGCGAAGTGTTGGTAAATTTACGCTTACTGGATGTAAGCGAGTTAACGTTTGGTGCGCAGTATATAATGCAATGCATGAAGCTGCCACAAGAACACTAGAAATACTCATTGGTCAAGCAAGAAGAGTTAGATTTTTATCAGTTTTTGACCTCGCTGACACAATATAGAGGCACCTTAATTAAAGATAATCCACGCTTCGGTCTTGACCTCTCAGCTCTCAAAGGCCAACATACTGCACTACTTTTCGCGCGGAAATGGTTACGAAGCCATTTCTTGTTTTGTCAACCTAGAGAAATCCGAGGATCCTATGAAGGTTCTTGTACCGATTAAGCGGGTCGTGGATCACAACGTTAAAGTTCGTGTTAAAGCGGATAACAGCGGCGTAGATCTAGCCAACGTAAAAATGGCCATGAACCCTTTCTGCGAAATCGCAGTGGAAGAGGCCGTGCGCCTGAAAGAAAGTGGCGCTGTTTCTGAAATCGTTGTTGTTACCATTGGCGCCAAAGCTGCCGATGAACAACTGCGCACCGCTCTAGCACTAGGTGCTGACCGCGCCATTCGTGTGGAAACCGAAGAAGATGCGCAGCCTTTGGCCATAGCCAAGGCACTAAAAGCAGTCTATGACAAAGAGTCCCCCAATTTGGTAATTCTTGGCAAGCAGGCCATTGATGGTGATAACAACCAGACAGGCCAAATGTTTGCTGCATTAGCAGGTTTACCCCAAGGCACCTTTGCTTCCGAAGTCAAAGTTGAAGGCGACAAAGTTCAAGTTACCCGTGAAATTGATGGTGGTTTACAAACTGTAGAATTGTCTTTACCTGCAGTGGTCACCACAGACTTACGTTTGAACGAACCCCGTTATGCATCTTTGCCTAACATTATGAAGGCTAAAAAGAAGCCTTTAGATGTATTAAGTGCTGACGAAGTAGGTGTAGATTTCACGCCTAAAGTAAAAGTACTAAAAGTAGAAGCTCCAGCTGAGCGCGAAGCCGGCATTATTGTTGGCTCTGTGGATGAGTTGGTAGAAAAACTGAAAAACGAAGCGAAGGTGATCTAATGAGTGTTTTAGTTTATGCAGAGCACGATAACAAAGCATTAAATGCCGTCACCTTAAGCGTTATCGCAGCTGCTCAAAAAATTGGTGGCGACATCACTGTGCTCGTTGCTGGCGAAAACGCCAATGCAGTAGCAGAAGAAGCCGCAAAAGCAGAAGGCGTTAGCAAGGTTTTGCTAGCTGACAACGCAGCTTATGCCAACCAGCTTGCCGAAAACGTAGCTGAATTAGTAGCGGAAGTAGGTAAGGATTACACTCATATTCTTGCTGCTGCTACAACTTCCGGCAAAAACTTTGCCCCACGCGTAGCCGCCTTGCTTGACGTTAATATGATCTCTGAAATTAGCGCTGTGGAATCTGCTGATACTTTTAAGCGTCCAATTTATGCGGGTAACGCTATTGCCACCGTTCAAAGTGACGACGCTATCAAAGTATTGACCGTTCGCGGCACTGCATTTGATGCTGTTGCTGCTGAAGGCGGTTCTGCTGCTGTAGAAAGTGTTGATATTGCAAAAGATGCTGGTATTTCAAGCTTTGTAGGCGAAGAGCTTGCTAAGTCTGACCGCCCAGATCTCACTGCAGCCAAGGTGGTAATTTCAGGTGGTCGCGGTATGCAAAACGGCGAAAACTTCGAAATGTTATACAACTTGGCCGACAAGCTAGGTGCAGCAGTTGGTGCCTCGCGCGCAGCTGTTGACGCTGGCTATGTTCCTAACGATTTACAGGTTGGACAAACAGGTAAAATCGTTGCTCCTGAGCTTTATATTGCCGTGGGTATCTCCGGCGCAATTCAGCACTTGGCAGGTATGAAAGATTCCAAAGTTATTGTTGCCATCAACAAAGACGAGGAAGCACCTATTTTCCAAGTTGCTGACTATGGCTTGGTAGCTGATTTGTTTGATGCAGTTCCAGAACTTGATGCAAAGCTATAAGTTGAACTGTTTATCAATCTCAACAAAACCCGCTCTTTAGCGGGTTTTGTGTTTTAAGAGTATGCTAAATTATCCTTAGCGAACCAACATAAGAGGATAAGGATGAACGCCACTGCTAAATTCAATCTTGTCGTAGCTGGAGAACTTGTGCCGGGTGCTTCACCAGAAGCCGTCAAAAATAACCTAGCTAAGCTGTTTAAGTTGCCAGTCGAAAAAGCCGAAGTACTATTAAATGCAACGCCGCGCACTCTTCAAAAAGAAGTGGACCAAGCCACGGCAATGAAGTGGCGCGCCGCACTTCAGCGTGCAGGGCTAAAAAGCAGCATACAGCCTGTAGCAACAAAGGTTGCTGACCCTAATCCACAGCAAGAAAGCAGCCCTGTGCCAAGGCAAGCTGAGGATCACAGTAACAAAAATATTGAAATGGTGGGTACTATCCGCACAGGTGGAAATGAATTTACAGGCCCCTTTGACGTGGCCGAAGTAGGGGCGGATTTATCTGACGCTAAAGAAGAGCTACCTGGGCTTATTCCTTCCATAGAGCACCTTTCCATGGCGCCTCCAGGGGAAGATATAGAGACCCTTAACTATGAGCAAGAGCCCGTAACTCCCGATATCAGCCATTTGTCCTATAGCTAGGATTAAGGGTTTTCGGGAGCATGGTAAAGTAAAAAAAGCTCTTCTAGCACAGCTGGGATATTGGCGGCCATTTCTCGCACCAACTTTGTGTTCTGCCAAAGCTCATCAAGTTCTGGGTCTTCGTCCAAACCGGCTATTAATACAAAAGGGAGCAGCAATTGCGCCACTTCCTCTTCTTTATCCTCTGGGTACCATAGCTCTTCACCCATGGCTAAGCCGGACATAAAACCCAAACACCAACTTGCTAGATCACTGCCTTCTTGATCTTCATAGGGATCAAGTTTACAGGGAAGTGTTATGCCGCTTTCAGCAGCTATTTGGCTTGCCTGCAATTGCAGGATTTTGTCCAAGTTAGCAGCAATATGACTAGGTAAGGGCTCCTCGTCTTGCCGGCATAAAGCTGTCCAATTCTCGATAATTGCTGGACCAACAGCCATGGCCGTCATCAGGCCATGGGTTTCAACCCAGGTAAGTGTGTTTTCTGCATGCTGAAGCAGATAGTTCTGCACTTCTTTCAATTGGTCTTGTTTGATAACCAGTGCCATAAAAGCTCCACTTAATTCACGGTAACAATAAGATTTCGGCCTTGAGACTTTGCCTTGTAAAGTGCTTTGTCGGCACGCTGAAGCAGTTTGCTTGCTGAATCATTCGCATGGATTTGCGCGATACCCGCAGAAAAGCTTGAAGTAAACTGGGAGTTACCAGTAAATACATGTTTTGAAAACAACTCCTGCAAGCGCTGCAAGGCGATAAGCGCCTTATCCTGCGACGTATTAATAAAAACCACCACAAATTCTTCGCCGCCGTACCGAATGATAAGATCATCCGCCCGGAGCCCTTCACGCAAATAATCGGCAAAAGAAACGAGGACTCTATCACCAATGTGGTGTCCATGGGTATCATTAATCTTTTTAAAAAAATCCAAGTCTATAACAGCAAGCTGTAACGGTTGATCAAGCTTATTATGTCGTGTGATTTCAGTGTCTAAATGTTCAAGCAAATAGCGACGATTATGTAAGTTAGTGAGGCTATCTCTGATTGCGTACTCTGATAATTGGCTGTTTTGCGCCTCTAATTCATCTTGTTGTTCTTGGAGTAGGCGGCGCTGCTCGCGGTGGCTTTCTTGAAGCGCAAAAATATAGCCGCCTATGTACACAAACCACATTAGGCCAAGCAGTAAGATAAACCAAAGGCCAACACTTATACTGACTAATTTGTTGAGGGGCTCTGCGTGCCAATGCCAAATTTCATGGCCCGTGTAAGCACACATAATGATCATCGAAACAACAAGCAGATGCTTGCGCGACAAGGCAAATAAACCAAACATCATGGCGAGAAAATAAAGCACCAACAAACCGCCTTCGAGCTCATTGCTATAATGAATCACTAGGGTGATGAGTCCGACCCCGAGGGTGATTTGGCCGATGGTTAACGGCGCCTCGCGCACATTGTCGAGTTTTCCTGAGACCACCAAGACGCTAATACAAAAGTTCACCAGTAGCACGCCACCGAACATAAGAAAGTGGGGGGTATCGGTGGAAAACAAATTAATGCTAATACCTGCTGAAACGCCTAGCCAAAGTAAAAGGTATGAATATATAGCCATGACTTGGCGTCTTAGCCTAATTGCTCGGCGCCTTTGTAGCTTTGTTGTTATCACAGTCTTTCCTTGTTTTTGCAACATATAGAGCGAGCTTAATATAAGTGCCACCACTAGTAAAAACTAACGACACCTATACCAAAAAAATTTGAGCCGTGTATTATGCAGCCACTCATTAAAACCATTGACGAAATCTACGCTAGGTGAGCCATGAGCACAGCGCATGAAGCTGATGAACGCAAAGAAAAAATAGCATTTAATAAGCTGCAAAAACGGCTACGTCGAGAAGTGGGCCGAGCCATCGAGGATTACAACATGATCCAAGAAGGCGATAAAATTATGGTATGCTTATCCGGCGGGAAAGATTCCTACACAATGCTGGATATGCTGTTGAGCTTGCAGCGTTCTGCGCCGATTAGTTTTGAGCTGATAGCAGTTAATTTAGATCAAAAACAACCAGGCTTCCCCGAGCATGTGCTGCCACAATACCTGCAGGACATTGGCGTGCCTTACCACATTCTCGAACGCGACACGTATTCCATCGTGCAAGAAAAAACCCCAGAGGGGAAAACCACCTGTGCCCTTTGTTCACGTTTGCGTCGTGGAAACCTGTATGGTTTCGCCCAAGACATTGGCGCCACTAAAATTGCCTTAGGCCACCACCGTGACGACATTATCGAAACGCTATTCTTAAACATGTTTTACGGTGGCAAACTAAAGGCTATGCCGCCTAAATTAAGAAGTGATGACGGGCAGAATATTGTGATTCGCCCTCTTGCTTATTGTCGCGAAAAAGATATTGTAAAGTTTTCCGAGCTTCGCAAGCATCCTATCATTCCGTGCAATCTCTGTGGCAGCCAGGATAATTTGCAGCGACAAGTTATTAAACAAATGCTCTCACAGTGGGATGCGGAACACCCCGGAAGGCTTGAGAACCTCTTTACTGCCATACAAAATGTGGCGCCATCGCAATTAGCTGACACACGGCTATTTAGCTTCACTGAGCTTGAACAAAAGCAAGGTGAAATCAAGCAGCAACAAAAACTGAGTGTGGTTAACTTGCTGCACTAGCGCGATGCCCATAGAGTGAAACCTCTGTGGCTTTCCGTTAGAATGTTTTTTTCGTTGGTCCCAGCCAACTGACGTACTGGGCTAATTCGTTTTATTGACCAATAAGGGCAAACAAAGTTATGACTGAACGCATCAAAAAAGGCGCTTTAGAAATTGCCACAGAGCTATATGATTTAGTTGAAAAAGAAATCATGCCTGGCACTGGCGTTGAATCAGAAAAATTCTGGGCAGAATTAGAAAGCATCCTCACGGATTTAGCCCCCAAAAACAAAGCTTTGTTAGAAAAGCGCGATAAAATCCAAAAACAGATTGATGCTTGGCATATTGAGCGCAAAGGTAAAGCCATTGATCTTGACGAATACAAAGCTTTTCTTGCAGAAATCGGTTATTTAGTACCCGAAGGCGAAGATTTTAAAGTTTCCACTGAAAACGTTGACCCAGAAATTGCCACCATTGCAGGCCCTCAACTTGTGGTACCCGTAATGAACGCCCGTTATGCACTTAATGCAGCCAACGCTCGTTGGGGCAGCCTCTACGATGCCCTTTATGGTACCGATGTCATTAGTGAAGAGGGCGGAGCAGAGCGTGGTGGCGCCTACAACCCTGTACGTGGTGAAAAAGTTATTGCCTATGCCCGCGACTTCCTCGATCAAGCAGCACCTTTAGCTCAAGGTTCACACAAAGATGCCACCGGCTACAGCATTGTTGATGGTGCACTTGTTGTGAAAACAAACGCTGGCGAAACCGGTTTAGCACAACCTGAAAAATTAGTGGGTTTCCAAGGTGATGCCAAGGCGCCAAAGGCTGTACTGCTCAAAAACAACAATCTTCACTTTGAGATTCAGTTTGACGCCAATCACCCCATTGGTGCAGAAGATGCTGCTCACATTAAAGATGTTTTAGTAGAGTCTGCTATTACCACCATTCAAGACTGCGAAGACTCTGTGGCTGCCGTGGATGCCGAGGACAAAGTTTTGGCATACCGCAACTGGTTTGGTTTGATGACGGGCAAGCTCGAAGAAAGCTTCGAAAAGGGCGGTAAAACCCAAGTTCGTAAGCTCAACGCAGACCGTGAGTACACCGCACTAGACGGCAGCACCCTTACTTTACCTGGACGCTCCTTACTGCTTGTACGTAATGTTGGTCACTTGATGACTAACCCGGCAGTACTCATTAATGGTGAAGAAGCACCTGAAGGCATTTTAGATGCCATGTTCACTGTACTTGCAGCTATGCATGACCTGAATAAAACAGAAGGTTTGCGCAATAGCCGCAAAGGTTCTGTTTACATTGTTAAGCCTAAAATGCACGGCCCAGAAGAAGCCGCCTTTGCCAATGAACTCTTTAATCGCGTTGAAGATGCTCTCGGCTTAGAGCGTAACACCCTTAAAATGGGCATCATGGATGAAGAGCGTCGTACCACGGTTAATCTCAAAGAGTGTATCCGTCAGGCAAAAGAGCGTGTCATCTTCATTAACACTGGCTTCTTAGACCGCACTGGTGACGAAATTCACACCTCTATGGAAGCGGGCCCTTTCTTGCGCAAAGCTGATATCCGTAACGAACCTTGGATTAGTGCTTACGAAAACTGGAACGTGGATATTGGCCTAGAGTGTGGTTTAGCTGGTATCGCGCAAATCGGTAAAGGCATGTGGGCCATGCCCGACGAAATGAAAGCCATGATGGATGCCAAAATTGGTCATCCAAAGGCCGGTGCTAACACTGCTTGGGTACCTTCACCCACAGCCGCTAGCCTGCACGCTTTGCACTATCACCAAGTGAATGTTCAAGAAGTTCAGGAGCAGCTCAAGAGCCGCGAGCGCGCTAGCTTAGACGATATTCTCACCATTCCTCTAGCCAAGGACACCAACTGGTCAGAAGAAGAAATCCGCAATGAGCTAGACAACAACTGCCAAGGTATCCTCGGTTACGTAGTACGTTGGATTGACCAGGGCGTTGGTTGCTCCAAGGTGCCTGACATTAGCAACGTTGGTTTGATGGAAGATAGAGCAACTTTGCGTATTTCTAGCCAGCACGTGGCTAACTGGTTACACCACGGCGTGTGCACCGAAGAGCAGGTACGTGAAGCGCTAGAGCGCATGGCCAAAGTAGTTGATGAGCAAAACGCCAACGACCCGCTTTACCAAAACATGGCTCCCAATTTTGATGACAGCATTGCTTTCCAAGCAGCTGCAGAACTCATCTTTGAAGGACGCCAACAGCCTAGCGGTTATACAGAGCCTGTATTACACCGCCGTCGCAGAGAGTTAAAAGCTAAATAATCTCAGCGCGTTTTAAGGCAAAGCCCTGAGCAGAGTTTCTGCTTAGGGCTTTTTTATGCTTCACAGGTTAGATCCGTCTTTTTACGCCGCTTGCTGCCACAATACGTGTGGCGATTTCTTCAATTGATAACTCTGATACGTTTAAGCTCGGAATTTTATAACGTTGTATCAGTGCATCAAAAGCACGAATTTCCATTTCGCACTGCTGCAACGATGCGTAACGGCTATTAGCGCGCCGTTCTGAACGAATCGCCGCTAAACGGTCCACATCAATGGTAAGTGCAAACAACTTGTGTTTATAAGGCATTAATAAATCGGGCAATTTCACCTGATCAAAATCCTCTTCGGTCAAAGGATAATTCGCCATATACAGCCCAAATTGCAGCGCCATATATAAACAGGTGGGTGTTTTACCACTGCGCGAAACGCCTATCACTATCATGTCCGCCTGATCATAGTATTTAACAACAGCGCCGTCGTCGTTTTCCAGCGCAAAATGCACCGCATCAATACGAATGCGATAGCTGCTTATATCTTGAATAGAGTGACTGCGTCCTGAGCGCTGGCTCGATGGCATGCCAATCTCTTGCTCAAGTGGCGATAGGAAGGCCGCGAACATATCTAACACCAAAGCTTGGCTTTCAGTGGCTAACAAATCCCGGAAATGGGCATCGGTTAGGGTTGAGAAAACCAAAGGACGATGCCCATTGCTTTCATGGGCATCGTTTATTTTTGCAATAACTTCTTTGATTTGTGTCTCGGTTTCTATGTAAGGCACCGTCACTTGTTCAAACTCGAATTCAGAAAACTGGGTCAGCATCGAGCGTCCCAAAGTTTCAGCGGTAATAGCGGTGCTGCCCGATAAAAAAAATGCGGTGCGAAGAGGTTTTGGTAAGTTATCCATGAAGATATCCAAATACTATTGTAAGCGGCGCTTCAAAGAAGTAGCGGCAAGAATGCGGGTTGATATTTCTTCGACTGATAGCTCAGTCACGTTAAGGTATTTGATGTTATGAGCAAGAAAAAAGCTCTCGGCGCCGTTAGTTTCCAAATAGCAACGCTCAGGAGAAGAATAATCCGTGTTTGGCTGCAGTTTTTCTCGTGTTGCAGCAAGACGATCAGCATCTATATGCAACCCAAAAAGCTTATTTTCATATCCTGCTAATGACTTAGGCAGAGTATTACTCGTGAAATCTTTTTCGCTAATGGGGTAATTGGCTGCAAACAATCCAAATTGCAGAGCCAAATAAAGGCTGGTTGGCGTTTTTCCTGTGCGCGCCAAGCCCACCAGGATAATATCCGCTTTTTCGTAGTGACGGGCGCGACTTCCACCGTCATCGCTTTCTAAGGCAAAATGCACAGCTTCGATTCGTGCACGGTAAGTCTCAGGATTGCCAATGGCATGGCTTTGGCCAACCTTTAAACTCGAGCGGACACCTAGTTCTTTTTCTAAGGGCTCCAAAAAAGCTGCGAAAGCATCTAAAACAAAGCCTTTACTTTGGTTAATTAGCTCACGATGTTCTGCTTTTACTAAAGTGGAAAAGACAATCGGCGTTGTATTATAGCTTTCTGCAGCCTCGTTAATTTTAATCACTGCTCTCTGCGCACTTTCACGGTCCTGTATGTAGGGCAGGGTGAGGCGGTCATACTGCAGTGTTGGGAACTGCGTTAGCATGGCATGGCCAAGAATCTCAGAGGTAAGCCCTGTACCATCTGAGACATAAAAAACAATGCGCTTCATAAGCGTCCCTTTTGATCATCAAACAATAGCGCCTAGGCTAGCGCCCACCATCCTTCGTGACAACCAAATTAAGATATCTGTAAAGCGATTTTTTATGTTATCATCGCCGCTCGCAATTGGTTGAAAATTCAACTGTTGGCAGCGTATTAAGATTTTTTTGCCTTCTAGGCAAGAAATTCTTTGAGAGTTTAAGTAGAATGCGCCCACAATTTTCATTCATTCCGGCAACAAAGGGAGCAGAACCTTGGCGGAGTACGTAGTCTGGTTTGAGCATCTTGGCAAAGATGACGTAGAAAAGGTTGGCGGGAAGAACTCTTCCCTTGGTGAAATGATCAGTGGCTTAGCAGCTGCTGGGGTATCAGTGCCTGGTGGTTTTGCCACCACAGCCCAAGCTTTTCGCGACTTCTTAAAGCACGAAGATCTCGGCAATCGAATTAATGATGAACTCAATAAGTTAGATGTTAACGATGTTAGGGCGCTTGCCGAAACTGGTGCGAGAATTCGCCAGTGGGTAATTGATGCACCCCTACAGCCTGAACTTGAAGAGAAAATCCGCGAGGCTTTTGCCAAAATGTGCGGGGATAACCAAGAGCTTGCTGTTGCTGTGCGCTCTTCCGCAACTGCTGAAGACCTACCCGAAGCATCCTTCGCGGGCCAACAAGAAACCTTCTTGAACATCCGTGGTATTGATAACGTATTGATCGCTGTTAAAGAAGTTTTCGCTTCTTTGTTCAATGACCGCGCAATCAGCTACCGAGTCCACCAGGGCTTTGAGCACGAAGGAGTCGCACTGTCTGCAGGTGTGCAGCGCATGGTGCGCTCTGAAACAGGCGCAGCTGGTGTTATGTTCACACTGGATACAGAATCCGGTTTCCGTGATGCCATTTTTATTACGTCTTCCTATGGTTTGGGTGAAACAGTAGTACAGGGTTCTGTAAACCCCGATGAGTTCTATGTTCACAAACAAACTTTACTCGCTGATCGCCCAGCAATTTTACGCCGTACACTGGGTTCTAAAATGATCAAGATGGTTTATGGCAGCGAGGGCACCACAGGAAAGTCTGTTGAAACAGTAGATGTGGACGCCAGCGAGCGCAATAAATTTTCTATTACTGATGAGCAAGTGCAAGAACTAGCGCGTCAAGCCATCACCATTGAAAAGCACTACGGCCAACCCATGGACATTGAGTGGGCTTTGGATGGTGACGACGGCAAACTTTACATTGTTCAAGCTCGTCCTGAAACAGTAAAAAGCCGCTCCGACATGTCTGTTATGGAGCGTTATTTGCTTAAGGATAGTGGCAAAGTATTAGTCGAAGGCCGCGCCATTGGCCAACGCATTGGTGCTGGTGTTGTTCGTATCGTTACTGATTTAAACGATATGGATAAAGTACAAGATGGCGATGTGCTTGTTACCGACATGACAGACCCTGACTGGGAACCTGTCATGAAGCGTGCAGCCGCAATTGTCACCAACCGTGGTGGCCGTACTTGTCACGCAGCTATTATTGCACGTGAGCTTGGCGTTCCCGCCATCGTAGGCTGTGGCGATGCAACAGAGCTTCTCAGTGATGGTCAGGATGTTACCGTGTCCTGTGCTGAAGGTGATGTGGGTCGTGTTTACGAAGGCCAGTTAGAGTTCGAAATTCAGCGCAACTCTATCGAGTCCATGCCCAAGCTACCTTTTAAAATCATGATGAACGTGGGCAACCCTGATCGTGCCTTTGATTTTTCCACACTACCTAACGAAGGTGTTGGCCTTGCACGTCTAGAGTTCATTATTAACCGTATTATCGGTGTACACCCTAAGGCGCTACTGAACTACGGCAGCATGCCAAAGGACCTTCAAGAAACCATTGATCAGCGTACTGCTGGCTATGCTAGCCCCGTGGATTTTTACGTTGAGAAGCTGGTTGAAGGCATTAGCACCTTAGCCGCTGCTTTCCACCCCGAGCCCGTTATCGTTCGTATGTCAGACTTCAAAACGAACGAATACGCAAACCTTATAGGTGGAAAGCTTTACGAGCCTGAGGAAGAGAACCCCATGCTGGGTTTCCGCGGTGCCTCTCGTTATATCAGCGAAAACTTCCGCGATTGCTTTGAACTCGAATGCCGTGCCTTAAAACGAGTGCGTGAGGAAATGGGCTTTACCAATGTCGAGATCATGATTCCATTTGTGCGCACCCTCGGCGAAGCAGAGCATGTGATTGAACTGCTTGGCGAGAATGGCTTAAAGCGTGGTGAACACGACTTGCGCGTAATTATGATGTGCGAGCTCCCCACTAACGCATTGCTAGCTGAAGAGTTTTTAGAGCACTTTGATGGCTTCTCCATCGGTTCAAATGACTTAACTCAGCTAACACTGGGCTTAGACCGTGATTCAGGCATTATTAGCCATCTTTTCGATGAGCGTGATGCTGCGGTTAAAAAGCTGCTTAGCATGGCCATAGATGCGTGTAATAAAGCAGGTAAATATATTGGTATCTGCGGGCAAGGGCCTTCAGACCATCCTGATTTTGCAAAATGGCTAATGGATCAAGGGATATCTAGCGTCTCCCTCAACCCAGACTCTGTGTTGCAAACTTGGATTTATCTTGCTGAAAAGCACGGTAAGTAAACATTAAAAAGGGCCCTAGGGCCCTTTTTAGCTTTAGCGCATTGTCGATGGAAAAGCGTTAGAGTTGAGCTACTAGGCCATCTTGATCGGAAAAATGTTGTTGGTAACGTGGCAGCAATTCAAGCACCTTAGCCACATAGCCTTGGGTTTCAACAAATGGCGGGATGCCACCGTAACGCCTGACGTTGCCTTCTCCGGCATTATAAGCTGCCAATACCAAGTCCAAGCGATCGAATTTACCATGCAGGTATTGCAAAAATTTAGCGCCGCCAAATATGTTTTGCTTGGCATCGAAGCTATTATCTACATTAAGTGAACGGGCTGTTTCTGGCATTAACTGCATTAATCCTACTGCGCCAGCACGGGATATGGCATGGGCATTAAAATGGGATTCAGCATGGATTATAGCTTTAATTAGCGCTGGCTCCACGGCGTGTTTATGTGCGGCTAACACAATGGTTTCATCATAAGCATCGCGTAGGGCTGTATCCAAGGGTCTTGGTGTATAACTCCAGCCCTTGCGTACAGAAAGTAGTTCATAGCCACTTGGCATCTCTTTTTGATCCGTGAATAATGTGACACCATCGGGACCACGGTAGGTGTATATCAGATCATCGGCCTGGGCGAGGCCAGAGCAGATGCTAGTAGCAACTAAAACACTCAGTAAGCGCATTCCATCCTCGTGTCAATGTAAAACCGATTTTACTGGGACGGCTAGTATGGCGCATTTGATTTACTAAGCACAATAGCGCCTAGGCAAGATGGGATTTGGTTCATGTTTTACTTTAAGTGTGTTGCAATAAACGAGAGCTTTAGACATATTTAACTTTAGATTTCACATATAAACCATTGATTAGGAATGCCAAGTGAGCAAAACTTTTGATTTTGATCTAATCGTTATAGGCGCCGGTTCAGGCGGAGTGCGTGCCGCACGTTTTGCTGCAAATCTAGGTGCGCGTGTCGCCATTATTGAGAACCGTTTTTTTGGAGGCACCTGCGTAAACGTTGGTTGTGTGCCGAAAAAAATGTTTTCTTATGCCGCTGAAGCTTCCACAGTGACAGAGTTGTTTGCTTCATTTGGCCACCGCTTTGAGCATAACGGTTTTAGCTGGGAGACATTGCGTGATAACAAAACCCGCGAGATCAAAAGACTTAATGGTATATATCAACGCTTACTCACTAACGCTGGCGTTACCATCTTTAATGGCCACGGACGTCTTCTTGCACCGCATCAGGTGAGCGTTGATGATGAGAAAACCTATAGCGCAAAGCACATTCTACTTGCCACAGGCGGCAAGCCCTATGTTCCCTCCATTGAAGGCTATGAAAATGGGCTTGTTTCTGATGATTTATTTTATTTACCTTCCTTGCCAAAAAAAGCAGCAGTCATAGGCGGTGGCTATATCGCGACGGAATTTGCCACCATCCTTAACGGCTTGGGCGTGGAAACCTATCAAGTATATCGAGGCAACTTGCTATTGCGTGGTTTTGACCAAGATGTGCGCAACTTTATCACTCACCACGTTCAGAGTGGGGGAGTCAATTTACTCCTCAACAGCCAAGTGAAATCCATAGAAAAACGCTCAGATGGAAAGTTGCTTCATCTTGAAAACCAACAACCATTACTTGTGGACGAGGTTATTTTTGCCACCGGCAGAGTGCCCAACCTGGACAATTTATTAAACCACGAGTTAGAACTGGCACTGACACCTTCTGGCAAGGTTCACGTTGATTCTTCTTTTAACACATCCATAGAAAGCGTATTTGCAGTGGGGGATCTTATTGAGGGGCCCGAATTAACGCCAGTTGCTTTAGAAGAGGGCATGTGGCTTGCTCGTCATTTATTCCAGGGCGCCCAAAAACCAATTTCCTATGAAATGATCCCCACTGCTGTTTTTAGCCACCCTTGCATAGGCACTGTTGGCCTTACTGAGCAAGAGGCGCGTGAACGGTATAACAAAATAGACATTTATCGCAGCGAATTTAGGCCCTTACGCTATACTTTAAGCGAATTACAAACACGAACCTTGATGAAGCTTGTTGTGGATGCGGAAACTGATAAAGTGTTAGGTCTGCATATGGTCGGGGACGACGCTGGGGAAATTACTCAAGGCTTTGCTGTTGCAATGGTCATGGGCGCAACAAAAGCTGACTTTGATGCCACTATTGGCATCCATCCAACATCAGCTGAAGAGTTTGTTACCATGCGCACCCCTGCTGAATAATTGAATACGCTAGGCCGCAATCAATAACACCTAGCACTACAAAAATGTAAACGAATACATGGGAGAAAATATGAAGCGTGTGGTTTTTAACCAAAAGGGTGGCGTCGGTAAATCCAGTATTACTGTGAACCTGGCTGCCATCAGTGCTTCAAAGGGACTTAAAACACTAGTAATTGATCTAGATACACAGTGTAATGCTAGCCAATACTTGCTTGGCATGGATGTTTATAACACATCGCCTTCTGTGCCAAATATTGGTGACTTCTTTAATCAGTCTTTATCTTTCCGATTGAAGCAAAAAAGCCCGCTAGAATTTGTTCACACAACCCAATTCGATAGCTTATTTGTTATTCCCTCAAGCCCCGAGCTTGGAGAATTACAATATCAGTTAGAGCGCAAGCACAAAATTTATAATTTCAGAACCTTGCTAAAAGGTTTGTCACGTCATTTTGACGTTATCTATATCGACACACCGCCTGCTTTTAATTTTTATACCCTATCGGCGTTAATTGCAGCAGATAGGGTACTAATTCCCTTTGACTGTGATGCTTTTGCAAAAGATTCAATATTCACTTTGCATGAGAATATTTTAGAAACAAAAGCAGACCATAAAGATGATTTGGAAATTGAAGGCATCATTATTAATCAGTTTCAATCAAGGGCAAAAATCCCCGCTCAGTTAGTGGAGGAACTTAAAGACAGTTCATTGCCCGTGCTTGAGCCTTATATTTCAAGCAGTGTCATTATGCGCGAATCGCATAGTAAGGCATTGCCATTGATTCATCTTGCGCCAAATCATAAATTAACCAAAGAATTCATTAATTTACATGACACCCTCAAGAATAATTAAAAAAGGATAACGCAATGCTATTAATTAACCGAGGTTTCTATCGTCTAGTTGTGGGTCTTGCAGCATTACTGGTTGCGTCAATGAGCTTTGCGGCTGTTGAAGCAACCGATCTTCAAGAACTAGAACTAAATATTTGGACTGTCCGCTCAGGCTATTATCTCTATAGCGTAATGGAGGGAGATAAATCCTATGGCGAATTACTACAAGATAAAATAGCCAAAGCGGATGCTAGCTATAGAAGCATTATCAGCGAACTTGATAATGATGATAGCAGTGACTTTTTACAGCAACTCGCTGGCATGTGGTCTAAGTTCTTGGATCTAGCCAATAAAAACACCATTGCAGAGCTTGGCTATACGGACTCCTACTTAGCTATCGACTTAAATAACCTAGCTGCTGATATCATTAAGCTTTTGCACGAGCAGAATGCCGAAGGCAATAAAAGCGATTTACTAACGCTAGCCATCAAGTCTCAGCGCATGACCTCCGAGTATTTGAGCTTGGCTGCTGCACCAGATGGTGGCACGTCCACCGGCGAAGGAAATATCCGCATTGATTTCGATGATGCTGTGCCTGAGTTTGATGCCTTACTTGCGGCTGCAAAAAAGAAATATGCTAACGACGATGTCGTAAACCGTGCTTTACTACAAATAGACAGAAAGTGGCGTTTTATCCGTGAATCCATGGTGAAGTTTTATGAAGATTCGGTGCCATTCTTAGTCAATCGTTATAGCGAACAAATTGTAGATCTCATCGAACAAGTCGCTGAATAGCTTTCATTAGGCGCATGGTGCGGTTAGCATATGCGCCTTCTATTTTGAACTGGAAAAGCTGTGAACACACAACACACAAATATCAGCCGTTTAGAAATTTGTCGTCGCTTTGTGGCCTCTGTAAGACATTCAACAGAATTAAAACTCGATGTGCTCGATGCAAATGAATCATCGGTTAAGGTTTTTATGCCTTACCAAGATGCCATAGTGGGTAACCCTGAAACACAAGTCCTGCACGGCGGGGCCATTTTTGCACTAATGGATCAATCGGGTGGCTTAGCCGGTGCTTGCGCAATTTACCCAGAGTTTGAAATCACCCCCACCATTGATATGAGAGTGGATCATATTAGAGCGCCAGAAATTGGCTACGGTGTTCTGTGCCAAGCCGAGTGCTATCGACTCACTCAACATGTGGTGTTTGTGCGTATGAATGTATTTGAAGAACGCAACCCCAAAAATCTTGTTGCCACTGGTGTCGCAACCTACATGAGAATGAAACTTCCTGGCGCTAACAAGGTGGTAAGTTAATGACAGACGCACTCAAAATTTTAATTCAGCAATGTCGTAATGGCGATCTGCCATACCAAGCTCTTATTGAACGTGTTCCTTACGCCAACTTCTTGGGCATCGAAGTTATTGCTCAAGGCGAAGAGTTAGTGTTTGTGCTGCCAAAGAACGAAACCAATGTGGGCAATCCCACTTTGCCAGCACTTCACGGTGGGGCAGTGGCGGGTTTTATGGAGCAATCTGCCGTCATTTTTTTGTTGCTTCATATGGGCGAACCAAGAGTTCCCAAAACCATTGACTTTACAGTGGATTATTTGCGAGCAGGGCATTATAAAGATACCTACGCCCAATGCAGAGTGACCCGTTTAGGGCGCAGAGTGGCGAATGTTCAAATAAGTGCTTGGCAAACGCGCCAAAGTGAGCCTATCACCATCGCTAGAGCTCATTTTTTACTATCAGAAGAAACAGCTAGGATAGAGTGATCTGCTTACCTGCTTCTGATACTTAGAGAGGCAATATTGAAGCAATCATCCCAGTCCCAATATTTGCTATTGGGCGCTGTGGTCATCACAGCGCTTGGCCAAACCATCGTCTATGCCATACTTCCATCCCTTGGCCGCGCCACTGGGTTAGCAGACGTCCATGTGGGCGCTATTATTAGCGCCTCAGCTTTGTTTTTTGCATTAGCCAGCCCCGTGTGGGGAAGGTTTAGCGAACATATAGGTCGTAAACCTGTGGTTATTATTGGACTTACAGGCTATGGGCTCGGCACCTTGCTGTTTGCTAGCGCATTCTGGTTTGGCTTGCGTGGCTATGCCCTTGGCAGCAGCTTGCTTTTATTGCTCATTCTTAGTCGCACCATTCAATCCGTGGTAATGGCAGCTACACCGCCTGCTGTCGCCGCTTACATGGCTGACACCTCCACTGCAGAAACAAGAACCAAAGCAATGGCGAAAATTGGTGCAGCCCACAATATAGGTACTGTTCTTGGCCCTGCCGCAGGCGGTGCCATTGCAGCCATTAGCCTTTTAGCGCCGCTTTATATTTCTGCCGTACTTATTCTGCTGATGGTGATCACTGTGGCTAAATTGATGCCCGAGTCTCCTTATATCCTCAGCCGCACACCCCCCACAGAGAGTTTTTCGGTTGCGCAAACCCTTGCAGAGACTTTAAAAGCTTATTTTGATCCTCGCTTAATTAAAATACTGAGTGTGGGTATTGGTATCTTTTTTGCGTTTGCTGTAGTGCAGCAGACGTTAGGATTTTTAATTCAGGATCGATTAGCGCTTCCCCCCATGAAGGCTGCCGGCAAAGTAGGGATAGCCATGATGTTTGCCGCTCTCACGTCTATTAGTGCCCAGTTAATTATTGTGCAAAAGCTCACTTGGCCACCTGAGCGTTTACTAAAAACGGCTGTTCCTTTAATGATGCTCGGCGTGGCTTTGTTAATAGTTGCGAATGAAAACTATCAGATTGTTTTAGCCATGTGCTTGGCGGGCCTTGGTGTCGGCTTAGGGATGCCAGGGATAACAAGTGCTGCAAGTTTAATGGTGGGTGCAAATGAGCAAGGCGCAGTAGCCGGATTAATGAGTGCAGCACCAGCATTGGGATACACGCTAGGGCCTGTGGTGGGTACCGGCCTATACCAACTTAATACGACTTACCCTTATCTATTAGTGTTGTTGATATTTTTACCAGTAACTTGGACGGTGTGGAGGTTGTCCACACCGTCTAGTTAAACTTTATTTAGTGTAAGGGATGAGAGTCAGCTCCACGCGACGGTTCTGAGCGCGGCCTTCTGGCGTGCTGTTGCTCGCGATCGGGGAGTTGGGGCCAAAGCCCACCAGATCCAAACGCACTTGCTCTACGCCATACTCTGCTAGAATATTACCCACTGATTGGGCGCGCTGTTGCGATAAAAGCATATTGTACTTTTCTTGCCCCGTGCTGTCCGTGTGACCAGCCACTTGAATCATTGTGGATTTGTACTCTTTTAGTACCTTGCTCACAGAACTAAGCACAGGCTTAAAGTTGCTTTGTACGGTGTAAGAATCACTATCAAAAGTGATATTGCCAGGCATGTTAAGAATAATGTTGTCACCATCTCTGGTCACAGAAACGCCAGTGCCTTGAAGCTCTTCACGTAACTTAGCTTCTTGCACATCCATATAATAACCAACACCAGTACCTGCCACTGCGCCAATACCTGCGCCAGCTAAAGCACGCTTTTTGCGCTCTTTTGAGCTGCTTGATGTGGCAATACCCACTAAGGCACCAACACCTGCACCAATAGCAGCGCCAGCGCCAGCTTTGCTCGTTTGGGATTCACCAGTGTAGGGATTCACAGTACTGCATCCTGTGGCAGTTAAGGCTACTGCTAAGAAAGCAGCAGAAAAAAGAGGAGTTTTCTTCATTGTTTTTCCTTTATGGTTCACATGTAAAGCGGCAAATTTGCATTAGCAGGTTTTGCCATGAAGTGAGTCTAAATCAAATGCATACAGTTATCATGGTTTGATTGCCAAAAAGTTAACGGCGTCCGCTTTTGTAAAAGCGTTAATCGATAAGGTGATGTACCCTTTACCAAATTTATTGTGGAGATATAAGTGATGCGTCGCTGGAATGGCTGGGGAAGTGAAAAAAATCATTTTCCGCTCCCAACACACGGAGCTAGTTTTTTATATGAACTTATTGGCGCAGGCCATGTATTAACAGATGCTAGCCTTGACAAGGTGATTGCCACAGTCCCTGATTCGCGCTTACCCAGTCATCCCTTAATACACACAGACCCAGAAATTAGAGTCCGTCATGCCCGTGGCCAGAGCTTGCCCGATTGGCTTGCCATGCGCTCGGGCGAATTTGGCGTTTTCCCAGACGGTGTAGCACTACCAACGAGCAGCGGAGAAGTCGCTGAACTATTGCGCTGGGCCGAACTACATAATGTACTTGTCATTCCTTATGGAGGTGGTACCTCTGTCGCAGGGCACATCACGCCACCGGTTTCAGAACGGCCAGTACTCACCTTAAGCTTGCGCAAAATGAAGCAATTGCTGCATTTTGACCCTGAGAGTCAGCTTGCCACCTTCGGGGCTGGTGTAAATGGCCCCGAACTTGAAGCTCAATTAGCCCAGCACGGCTATTGCCTTGGGCACTATCCGCAATCCTGGGAGCTTTCTACCCTCGGTGGTTGGGTTGCGAGCCGCTCAAGTGGCCAACAGTCATTGCGCTATGGGCGCATTGAGCAATTGTTTGCTGGCGGCCGCGTGGTTACCCCCAAAGGCGAGCTAGTCATTCCAACATTTCCTGCGAGCTCTGCAGGCCCCGATCTTCGTGAAATGTTGCTTGGCAGTGAAGGGCGCTTTGGTGTGCTAACGGAGATTACTGTTCGCGCTACCCCTTTGCCTGAAAGAGAAAGCTTTCATGTGGCTTTTGCGCCCACATGGGAAAGTGGAATTCGGTTGGTTAGAGCAATTGCGCAAGCCAAAATACCTCTTTCCATGGTGCGCTTATCAAATGCTGTGGAAACCACAACTCAGCTACAGCTAGCGGGCAAGCCAACACTGGTTGCAGCCCTCGAAAAATGGCTGTCTTTACGCGGGCTAGGGCAAGAGAAGTGCATGCTAACTTTCGGAGTTACGGGCTCTAAAGCAGCCTGCGCATTCCAACTAAAAGAAGCCCGCAAGCTGCTCAAAAAGCATGCAGCTCTTTATACCGGCACCGCCTTGGGCAAGCGTTGGCAAGAATCTCGTTTCCGCTCGCCATACTTCCGCCATGGCCTCTGGGAGCTAGGTTACGCAGTGGACACCTTTGAGACCGCTTGCGATTGGAGCAAAGTTAACTCCTTGTCCCAGCTTATGGAAAGCGCCATCAAAGATGCCGCTGCCAGCACTCCTGTTCATGTTTTCACCCACTTATCCCATATTTACGGTCAGGGTTCGAGTATATACACCACTTATATTTACCCTTGTGCTAGCACCTATAAAGGAACTCTCAATCAATGGAAACGGTTTAAAACCGCTGCCTCAGATGCCGTGATCGAGGGTGGGGGAACCATTAGCCACCAACACGGTGTGGGCCGAGACCATGCACCCTGGTTAGCCAAAGAAAAAGGCCAACTGGCTGTAGAAACGCTAAACCACCTCGCCCAACACTTTGATCCCAGGCAACAGCTCAACATTGGTTGTTTAATAAATAATAAGGACGAATAAATGCTACCGAAAAGAGCGCAGTTATCCCAACTTCCCACACATTGGGATTTATTAGTTATTGGGGGTGGTATTACCGGCGCAGGCGTAGCACTCGTTGCCTCCCAGTTAGGCATCAGGGTGTTACTCGTGGAGCAAAAAGATTATGCGTGGGGCACCTCTAGCCGCTCTTCGAAGATGGTGCATGGCGGCCTTCGCTATCTTAGCCAAGGGAACCTGCGTTTAACGCGTGAATCCCTACGAGAGCGGGAGATTTATTTAAAAGAACTGCCACATTTAGTCAAGCGCGTGCCTTATCTTTTTCCCATTAGTAAAGGCCAATTTCCGGGCCGCCGTATCATGGGCATCGCGCTATGGCTTTATGATAAGTTAGCTGGGGTCAATGAAAGGCGTTGGCTTAATGCTGCAGAATTCAATGAATTATGGCCTAGCTATACGAACCCCAACGCACTTGGCGCTTATTGTTACTCGGATGCGCTCACCGACGATAGCCGCTTAGTAATGCGTGTTTTACAGGAAGCCAGCGCTAATGGTGCCGAGCTAATTAACTATGTGAAAGCTGAAAACATTAAGCTTCACAATGGTACTCGCCAAGTGACCTTAGTGGATGCACACACCAATGACACTCACACTGTTTATGCCCAACAGGTGATCAACGCCACAGGGGCTTGGGCAGATTCATTATCTGGCGCAGCTAACAAAATACGCCCTTTACGCGGCAGCCACCTGGTAATACCAACGAATTTATTACCTGCGAACTCTTGCCTGACTTTGCTACACCCAAGGGACAAGCGGCCCGTTTTTATTTTTCCTTGGCAGGGCTCAACACTCATTGGCACCACGGATCACGACCACCAAGGTTCTTTGCAGGTTGAAGCACAAGCCAGCCATAACGAAATCGAGTATTT
>Ga0209487_1000527_pt1 | contig 34690 bp, 28 predicted proteins | sample Poulit2012_FD_187524 | JGI IMG/M metagenome (GOLD analysis project Ga0209487, IMG submission 187524) | Agricultural soil microbial communities from Georgia to study Nitrogen management - Poultry litter 2012 (SPAdes) (version 2) | ecosystem: Environmental > Terrestrial > Soil > Agricultural land...
AGCATAAACTCGTCAACGACCTTATATGGTGCGTCGTTGGGGGGGGTTCAAGTTTGGCCAAAATATCTTTGCCAACATTGGCCAGCTGCCCGGTAGTTGTGTCAACAAGACCGAGTTCCCACTCAATGCCAATTGACGACTGGGCAGACTTCGTAAACTCCAGGCGCACGCTATTGCCTCCATCTTTCGGGGGTCCAACTCATGGTACCGGGCGGTGACGGCACTGGGTGTTCTCTAACCTTTTGCGTCGTGTTTATGTCGCCTTGTAGTTGTATATCGGACCGTAAGCCCGAAAGGCGAAGACCACGCTGGCTGATAAATGCTAGTGAAATAACCCATGGAGCAAGTCTGCAGGTGCTGATCGTGTCACGCGCAACATCAATGAACGCTAACAAAGACGTGACGTAACGGGACATGTCCAATGGCTCAAAGACAGGCCACGAAGTGTCAATGTGAGCTGAATAACATCACGCTCCCTTGCGCTAATTCGCAAAGGATGGCTAAACTGTTCTCCGTTAGCTTAGGTTTACCTAAGTACGTAAGCATGTTATTCTGTTGTTTTACTTTGTCATTTGGAGACGAAACGTGAAAAAGCTTGGACTCAACCGCACCGGTTTGGCTGCCTTGATTGCCGTAGGGGCCCTAGGATTGAACGCCTGTGGATCAGCTGATGCTGAAAATGCCGATACCGCTAGCGACAGTGATTCCGCTGTTGAAGTGACCGATATGGCTGGCGACACCCATGAAGTGCCAGCGGATCCTAGTTCTGTTATTGCGACCGATAACCGGATATTCCGCACTCTGGCCGACTGGGACATTGACCTATCAGCTGCCCCGGTGGATCTGATGGACGATGGCATGGAAGAGACTAAAAAATATACTGATAACGACGACATTCTAAATATCGGAAATCACCGTGAACCCGATATGGAAATGGTTACCGCAGCCGAGCCCGATCTAGTGCTCAATGGTCAACGTTTTAGTCAACACGGCGCAGATATTGCCAAAGCCATCGATGACAACGTTCCCATTGTTGATACCAACATAGAAACAGAAACTGGAGAAATCGATCAGGAATTTCGTGACCAGATTTCTCTGCTAGGCGAGGTGTTCGATCGCGAGGATGACGCAGATGCGCTTATCTCCGAATTTGATGAAGCATTAGACCGTGCTCAAGAGGCATATGATTCAGATATGACCGTTAGTGGTCTGGTCACTTCCGGTGGGGATATTAACTATGCTGCACCAACGACCGGTCGTGCTGTTGGCCCCCTGTACGATATCTTGGATCTTACTCCTGCTTTAGATGATGAGGGATCGTCAGATCATCAAGGTGATGATATTTCTGTTGAGGCAATCGCAGATGCCAACCCAGAGTATTTGATCGTGATGGACCGTGACGCAGCTGTTGGTGACGGTACTTCATCTGGGGCAAAAGAACTCATTGAAGAATCAGAAGCACTGCAGGATGTACCGGCCGTAGAAAACGATAATGTGTACTACATGCCAGCTGATTTCTACTTGGCTGAAGATATCCAAAACTACACCACGGTCCTCAATGACCTGGCTGACGAATGGTCAAAGTAAGTAAATAAGGTTTTGCGTGACTAAAATTTCTCATCCTCGCCCTGGTGGGCTCGTTACGTCTGCCGGTGCCCCGAAGAGACCTGGAAAATGGTCACGCATATGGCCGCTGTTGATCGGGCTGATGGTTACCCTCAGCCTGGTCACGGCGTCATTATTTATCGGAGTATATGACCTCAGCTCCGAGGGCGGCCGCGACATGTTTTTTGTAACTCGCGTTCCGCGCACTATCGCACTGATTCTGTCTGGGGCCTCAATGGCTGTGGTCGGACTGATCATGCAATTGATGACACAAAACCGATTCGTAGAACCTTCAACCACAGGAACTATCGAATGGGCTGGTCTCGGACTGATTCTGACCTACGTTGTCGTGCCACAACCATCACTATTACTGCGTATGATTGTGGCCATTGTTTTTTCCCTTGTGGGAACGCTAATATTTTTTGCTTTCCTGCAACGCGTGGCCTTGAAATCATCGCTTGTTGTCCCCATTGTCGGTTTGATGTTGGGTGCTGTGGTGGGGTCGGTATCGACATTTGTGGCACTACAAACCGATATGCTGCAAAATCTAGGCATCTGGTTTGCTGGCTCCTTTACCGGCGTGACCCGGGGCCGGTATGAGCTCCTATGGATCGTGGCAGCGATGACTGTGGTCGTATACTTTATTGCTGACCGTTTTACTGTGGCAGGACTTGGCGAAGAGATCGCCACCTCTGTGGGCCTAAATTATCGGGCAGTGGTGTTAACCGGCATTCTGATCGTGGCCGTCACCACCGGTGTTGTATCCGTCGTTGTGGGCTCGCTACCATTTTTGGGGCTGGTCGTGCCCAATATAGTTTCGATGTTCCGCGGGGATAATCTTAGAACAAACTTGCCCTGGGTGGTAATGGTAGGCATTGTGGTGATAACCCTGACCGATATCATTGGCCGGACCATTATCATGCCGTTTGAAATCCCAGTTTCGATGATCCTCGGGGTGCTGGGCGCTACGGTATTTGTCTATCTGATCGTGCGAAGGGGGCGCCGTGGTTAAGACAGCTCCCGTCACAGCGACATCAACCACCACATTTGTCGACGCTAAACACCGGCGACGCTGGCTCATCTGCCTGGTCGCGCTGATCGTGGTTGCCATCAGCCTGGTGGTGGCCAATATTACCTTTGATAATCCCATGCCGTTGGGTACCGACGGATTTTGGAAAATCGCCCAGTCACGCGTGTCTTCGATCGTGGTAATGGCGGTGGTTGCAGCCGCCCATGCTTTTGCCACCGTGGCCTTTCATACCGTCACTTTCAACCGCATTGTGACGCCTTCAATTTTGGGCTTTGAAGCGCTCTACGGGTTGATTAATACTGCTGCGGTGTTCATCCTGGGCGCCGCAGGCGCAACGGTCACGCGCGGGATCGCTTCATATTTTTTCCAAGTCATCGTCATGGTCGCGTTTGCCACGCTGCTATATTCGTGGCTGCTAAGTTCCAAATTCACCAACGTGCACACCATGCTGCTTGTTGGTGTGGTCATGGGGGCTGGTCTAGCCTCGCTAACCACCTTTATGCAGCGCATGCTAGACCCCAACGAATTCGACATCCTTACAGCACGGCTGATGGGAAATATTTCGAATGCCAACACGCAGTATCTGCCCTACGCGATTCCGATTGTGGCCGCCGTGGTGTGCTGGCTCATCTTTCATTCTCGCCGCCTTGATGCCTTATCACTGGGATCAGCCGTATCAACTAGCCTAGGACTGGATCACCGGCGGGAAACCATCAAAGTGCTCGTGGCCGTTTCTATTTTGATGGCTATGACTACGTCACTTGTCGGACCCATGACGTTTCTTGGCTTCCTAGTAGCAACCATGGCCTATTCCATCGCCGATACATATAGCCATCGGGCAATCTTTCCAATAGCGTTTTTGCTCGGATTTGTTTTGCTGACCGGCGCATATTTTGTCTTGCGGCATATATTTTACGCTCAGGGTGCGGTTACTGTCATTGTTGAGCTCATCGGTGGGCTAGTATTTCTAATCGTTATCATGCGGAAGGGGCGGCTATGATTACCCTAGAAAACGTCACGAAAACCTATTCGGGCGAAACCACCATTGGTCCCATCGATCTTGAAATCCCTTCCGGTGGTATTACTTCTCTGGTTGGTCCCAACGGGGCAGGAAAATCTACCGTATTGACCATGATGGGTCGGTTGTTGACCCCGGATTCTGGCAAAATTACCGTCGGTGGCTTGGATGTCGCTAACGCGAAGTCCAATGACGTCGCTAAAAAACTAGCCATCCTACGCCAAGAAAACCACTTCGTTACCCGCCTGACGGTGCGCCAGCTGATCGGTTTTGGACGCTACCCACACTCGCATGGTCGACTCACCATCGATGATGAGAAACATATTAATGCTTCGCTAGAGTTCTTAAACCTGACCGCACTACAAGACCGGTACCTAGATGAACTCTCCGGCGGGCAGCGTCAGCGCGCTTATGTTGCGATGGTGCTAGCTCAGGATACCGAATACGTTTTCCTTGATGAACCGTTAAATAACCTGGACATGAGCCACTCGGTACAAATGATGCGCCAGCTGCGTGCTGCAGCCGATGAACTGGGCCGCACCGTGATTGTCGTGATGCACGATATAAACTTTGCTTCACGGTACTCGGATAATATTTTGGCCATGAATGATGGCCAAGTCACACACTTCGCTGCCTGTGCCGACACCATGAAATCCTCGGTGCTCAGTGAAATCTTTGGTACTTCGGTGCGCATCATCGACGACGTCGATGGCCCGCTGGCGGTGTATTTCTAACGTTAGTCCATCGGCTCGACAACGATGGCATAGCGGTCATCGCCGATCCGGGTTAGCACCAGTGTCGTGTGTTCGCCGGCAGTAGCTTTTTTCGAGTTGCTGCCCTGCATCAAGGTGCGTCGCAATTCCTCGGGGGCTACATCGACGCCACGTTTTTTAATATCTAGTCGTGTCACATTATGCTCTTTGAGGTATTGTCGTAGCGTTTTAACCTTATACGGCAGCACCTCAACGATCCGATAAGCGGTAGCAAATGGGGTAGCTAGGTATGCATCGGAGCAAAAATAGGCAATGTGCTCATCCAGTTGCCGTCCGGCACGGGCATCGGCGGGGTCATCGGCCATAAAATGAGTGACCATTAAATCGGTGATGAGTCCGGCACGGATTACTGCACCATTAGGTTCGTAGAGGTAGCCAGTTGCGCCGTCTACTCCGGCAACTGGCACCTGCGGCGACTGGTTAAAGTCTGTAGTGGCAGTCAGCTCGGCGGTACCTGTCTTATCTATGATAAGTGCAGATCGGCGAACATCTGCGCGTTGGGCCATATTGAACCACAGCACTGCTTCTACGATATTGCCGTGCAGCGAGACCCACTGTGCTTCAGCGGTTTCGGGGATTACATCGTGAGCCAATGCCGGACCGAGTTTCACCCCCAGGGCATAACCTGCATCGGCGAGTTCTTCCACGAAAGATAGCGGTGGCGAGAATGCCTCTGGATCAAAAATACGGACCGTACCGTGTGACAACGTTTTCCGACGAGCCGGATCTAACCAGTATCCACGGGTTATATCAACATCAACGGGATGGTGCTGCACCCAATCCAGCGCGTCTGCTACTTCAACTTTTGCATGCGGAAACGCCATAAGATTAATGGTCGTGGCTGCAGCGGTAGTTTCATCAATTTCTACGGCGATGACAGGAATGTCGATACCTGCTATAGCCAGGGCATCAGCACCTAGTCCCGCACCCAGGTCCACAACCTCATCGACACCGGCACGACTGAAACGACGCGCATGGTGAGCTGCTACCTGAAGTGAAGTGGCCTGTTGCAGACCGGCATCGGTAAACAGCATCTGATCGACGAAGGGCCCGAACTTGATTTCAGCTTGCCTTCGTAGCTTCAGCTGAGTCAATACAGAATTTACGACAGCGGGCTGGTACCCGGCTGATCGCAGGGATTCAGCGAGTTTAAGCGTATCGGCGGAAGCATAGGTGCCTTCACGCCATAGCCGATTGAGTAGTTCGAAGCCCTCCGGGGTGAGCACACCGGCAAGTTCAGCAGCAGTTGAATCAGACACGACTACCAGGCTACCGGTTTCGTTTAGTGCGTGTGAGCTGGTGCGCTGGTGGCAATACGCGAAAAGATTCTGCCTCGCTGACGTTGGGTCGCTGGCAGGACCCGATAGCCACAGATTAACAGCACAGCAGCCGCGCAGAGTGCGATAACGCTGCCCCAAAATGGGCCGGGTGCGCCCCACAGTGCAATGAGCGGGGCTGATAGCAGCGGAAAGATCGCGCCGCCTAGGAAACGAAAACCCGAATATGATGATGAGGCGATGTTCCGCGGCAACACCGTAGCGTTGAGGGCCGACTGCGTGAATAAGGTATTGGCAATACCTTGGAATCCGCCTAGTGCAATAATGCCGATTACCACAACGGTGAGATTATTTGTGTTCAGTGCCAGCACCGTCATCATGGTGCCCATCGCGGCTAGGGTTGTCAGAATAGCTGGCACTAGCCCAAAGTGTTCGATCATCGGCTCGGGAAGAGCCAGCGAACAGATCGCTAATAAGACGCCCCAGCCAAAAAATACTGTCCCTAAGGTTAATGGGGTGTAGCTAGCCCCCGAAGCTGCAGCTGCTCCGGCTAAAGCATGTGGAGCATAGGCCAGAAGGCAAATAAAACTAAAGTTATAACATAAAGCCGTGGCTGCTAATAATAGCAAAGGCTTCTCTCGAAGAGCGCTAAAGCCGGCCATGAGAGGAACGGGACTGGGTTTGTCTGCGGGTTTAACAAAAATTGTTACCGTAGCGGCTGCCAGCCCCATCATTAGAGCAGTGCCTAAAAATGGTGCTCGCCATGATATTGACCCAAGTGTCCCGCCCACTAACGGTCCCAAAGCCATTCCGGCTCCGAGCGCGGCTTCATAAAGGATAATTGCCGCAGCAGAGCCGCCGTTGGCTGCTCCGACAATACCGGCTAATGCCATAGTCATAAACATGGCGTTGCCAAAACCCCAGCCGGCGCGTAACCCGATAACCTGACCGACGGTGTCGGATAAGCCTGCAAGACTAGCGAACAGTACGATAATGATCAGCCCGGTTACCAAAGTGGCCTTGACGCCGATGCGCGTAGAAATGAAACCGGCAAAGAACATCGTCAAAGCCGTCACCAGCAGGTATGAGGTAAAGAGCAGCATCGATTCAAATGCTGTGGCTCCAAGTTGTTCGGCAATTGTCGGCAGGATAGGCGACACGAGCCCAATACCGATAAACGACGCTGCGGTGGCAAAGGTAATGGCCCACACGCTGGCGGGTTGTTTTAAAATCTGTCCGGCAGGAGAACTGGACATCAAGGAATCATCTTCTTTCCAACGTTATTCGAATCCGGTGAGTTTGTTGGTCAGCGATTCTAAAATTTCCACGGCACGTGCCAGAGTCGTGCGATCGGCCTCCGATAACGTGTCGAATGTGGGCTGGACTATAGCTGCCACTTGTCGCCGATATTCTTGTAGCGCGGTATCACCTTGATCAGTCAGGGCCACTAAGTGGGCCCGAGCGTCAACAGGGTCGGGCTGGCGAACGACCATGCCGTCTTGTGCCAGACGGTTGATCGCCGTGGTCATGGCAGGTTGAGAAATGGATTCATAGTTGGCCAGGTGAGAGATGCGTTGTGGACCGTGACGTTCGATATAGGCCAGCGCACGCATGGAGACCGCAGAAATCCTGATCCCGGAAATCTGCGTAGCTGTACGAGCGAACCGTGAGGCTGCCGCAACCATCTGGTTAGCCAGTGGACGCAACGAAGCGTTGCTGGAACCGTCCGAATCTGGTGGGGCAGTAGGATGTGACTCAGCAGAATGCATAACTAAAATATATAAATTACTTATGTAATGAGTCAAGCCGACCGAATTTAGCACTCTATTTGACCAAGTGCTAATCGGGTAATACAGTTGGGGATTAGCACACGAACCACGTGAGTGCTAAAGCCTTTAGGTTCCAGCCATCCGGCACCCGCGACGACGGGTGGCTTGCCCGGCAAATGAACAATAGTTACCTTTTACTTTAGTAGGAGAGATTCATGGCTGTCTCCATCAAGCCTCTTGAGGACCGTATCGTAGTCGAGCCACTAGCCGCCGAGCAGACCACTGCTTCGGGCCTGGTGATTCCAGACACCGCTCAAGAAAAACCACAAGAAGGAAAAGTCGTTGCAGTCGGCCCGGGTCGCGTTGCAGAAAATGGCGAACGCGTTGCTGTTGATGTTGCTGAAGGCGATGTAGTGCTGTTCTCCAAGTACGGTGGCACCGAAGTCAAATACAGTGGCCAGGAATTCCTTGTCCTGTCCGCTCGTGACGTGCTGGCCGTCATCGAAAAATAAGTCTGCATTACCAGTACCTATTTTTCGAGAACAATTACTAAGGAGAACAGTTGGCTAAACAGCTGATATTCAACGATGACGCCCGCCGTGCGTTGCAGTCCGGTGTTGACAAACTGGCTGATACTGTCAAAGTTACGCTTGGCCCTAAGGGCCGTAACGTCGTATTAGATAAAGCTTGGGGTGCTCCAAGCATCACTAATGATGGTGTCACTATTGCTCGTGACGTCGAGCTGGAAGACCCATACGAAAACATGGGTGCTCAGCTAGCAAAAGAGGTTGCTACCAAGACCCAGGATATCGCCGGTGACGGTACCACTACCGCGACGATCCTGGCCCAGGCTCTTGTTAATGAAGGTATGCGCTTGGTCGCTGCCGGGGCTGCTCCCGGAGAAGTCCGTAAAGGTGTAGAAGTTGCTGTGGAAGTCCTGCAGCAGCGTCTCTTGGACAACGCCGTAGAAGTATCGGGTGACAACGTTTCTCACGTTGCTGCTATTTCTTCCGGCGAATCAGAAATTGGTGAATTACTGGCCAAGGCCTTCGATACCGTAGGTATCAACGGAGTGATTACCGTTGAAGAATCCTCGACCACCGATACCGAGCTGGAAATCACTGAAGGTATGGAATTCGACAAGGGCTACTTGTCGCCATACATGGTTACTGACGCAGAGCGTCAAGAAGCCGTGCTGGATGATCCATACATTTTGTTGACTCAGTCCAAGATTTCTAACGTCCAAGATTTCTTGCCGCTGCTGGAACAAGTACTGCAAGAAAAGAAGCCACTATTCATCATTGCCGAAGACGTTGAGGGCGAAGCACTATCGACCCTGGTCGTCAATAAGCTGCGCGGTACCCTCAATGCAGTTGCCGTCAAAGCACCAGGTTTTGGCGACCGTCGTAAGGCCATGCTGCAAGACATTGCCACCCTCACCGGTGCCCAGGTAGTCTCTGAAGATTTGGGCATGAAACTGGACCAGGTTGGCTTGGAAGTTCTAGGCTCGGCACGTCGCGTCACGGTTACTAAAGAAGCCACCACCATTGTTGATGGCGCCGGCGAAGCGCAAGATGTTGCTGATCGTGTTGCTCAGATTCGTTCTGAAATCGAAGCGACCGACTCTGATTGGGACCGTGAAAAACTCCAAGAACGCCTAGCCAAGCTGGCAGGTGGCGTCTCAGTCATCAAAGTCGGTGCTGCAACTGAGGTAGAGCTTAAAGAGCGCAAGGGACGTATCGAAGACGCCGTTGCCTCTACTCGCGCAGCTCTGGAAGAAGGCATCGTTGCCGGCGGCGGTACTGCCCTGATTAACGCTGCTTCCGCCCTCGATGAAGCTGCCGAACTTAAAGAACTACCCGATGATCAAAGCGCAGGCGTCGATGTCGTTCGTCGCGCTATCGTTCAGCCAACCCGTTGGATCGCACTGAATGCTGGTGAAGACGGTTCCGTTGTTGTCTCCCGCGTTAGCGAGCTGAAGCCAAATGAAGGCTACAATGCTGCAACTGGTGACTACGGCAACCTGGTTGATGCCGGTATTATCGATCCGGTCAAGGTGACCCGTTCCGCACTGGCAAATGCTGGCTCCATTGCAGGAATGGTACTGACCACCGAAACATTAGTTGCCGACCAAGTTGAAGACGAAGAAGACTAAGCGCCTTCACTTCTGAGCTCTAATACTTAGCCCTCCACCCGTTAGCGGGTGGAGGGCTAAGACGTTAAATGCTGGTATAGCTAACAGGGTGCTCGCCGAAAACCCCTAGACAACATTGCAAAACAAGACAATGCTAGAAGGAGGTTGTCCACTTTAGGCGGCAACTGGTCTACGGTAACGATTGTTCCGACGAACAGGAGATGACAGATGCAGACACCCGAAAATATTGCATATACCGCCAAAGCAGAAATCACTGGTGGCCGTGACGGTCGAGGCGCCACCGACGATAAATCGATCGACGTTAGTCTCCGGACTCCTAAAGAGCAGGGCGGACCAGGTGGCGGTACCAATCCTGAGCAGCTATTTGCTGTCGGCTATGGTGCCTGTTTCCAAAGCGCTCTGGGATTGGCTGGTAAAGAGCAGGGCATCGATACCTCAAAATCTGTGGTCAATAGCGAAGTCGGTATTGGCAAAGAAGGCGAGAGCTTTGGTCTTTCGGTAAAACTCAGGGTTACCGTGCCAGATGTTGATAAAGAAACCGCTCAGCAACTTGTCGATCGGGCACACCAACTGTGCCCCTATTCCAAAGCCACCCGAGATAATATCCCGGTGGAAGTAGTGGCTGTTTAGTAAAACTCTGTATTCTGCCAGTGCAAGCCCCAACAATGCTTTTGTTGGGGCTTGTCTGCTGCCTAATGCAGTTGGCGTCGTCATTTTCGCTATAAATTCTTACTCGAGATGCGCAGCGGGAAGACGTAATGGCGCTAGCGGCGATAAACATTGTTTTGCCGACGTAAAAGTTCTCAAATCGTAGCGCTCCAGCTATACTGTGACCCGAAACATAATCGAATATGGCCGCGCATAGCAAGCGGGAGAGCCCAGCCAACTTGGGCACCGACGGTGCAACTTCCTCCCCAGGAAACTCTCAGGTACCCATACCGCTTACTACAGGCCAATCTGGAAAGTAGCTGATTTCGCAGCTCACCGACGGGGCAACCAGGATACGGGAAAACTCTCAGGTCAACAACAGATGGGGAGGGATCTAAAGGATGTACATTATCCACTCCCAAGGAGATCCCATGGCTGTCTACGAACTTGCCAACTTCGCTCATCGCCATCTGGGCCCACGCGAATCCGGTGTTGCTCACATGCTGGATGCGCTTGGCTATCAGAGCCTTGATGAGCTTACAACCGCTGCGATGCCAGAAAACATTGCCCAGCAAGACCCCCTAGTTCTGCCCGATGCCCTTACTGAAACCCAGGCACAAACACGGCTGCGTGAACTCGCAGCGAAAAATACGGTTAAGAAATCGATGATCGGGCAGGGTTTTTACGACACTATTACCCCGGCGGTGATCCGTCGCAATGTAGTGGAAAATCCCGGCTGGTATACCGCTTACACTCCCTATCAGCCCGAAATTTCCCAGGGTCGTCTTGAAGCCTTGCTTAATTTTCAGACCATGGTGGCAGATTTAACCGGCCTGGAAATTGCCAATGCCTCGCTGTTGGATGAGTCTTCTGCTGGTGCCGAGGCTGTACTGATGATGCGCCGGGCCAACAGAAAATACTCAGAGAGCCCAGTGGTCATCGATAAAAACATCTTCCCTCAGACCCTGTCGGTGATTTTGGGCCGAACTCGGTCGCTAGGGGTTGAAACCATCCTGGTAGACCTGGCAACTGAAGGCTTGCCAGATGGGGATCTCTGCGGTGTCTTAGTGCAACAGCCAGGTGATGATGGTGCCATCGTCAACCACCAGACGATCTTTGACCAAGCTAAAGAACGTGGCGCGATGATTAGCGTGATTGCCGACCTACTGTCTTTGACGATGATCACCCCACCCGGAGAACAAGGCGCCGATATTGCCGTGGGCACAACCCAACGGTTTGGCGTACCGCTATTTTACGGCGGACCCCATGCAGCCTATATGGCCACCAAAGAACGTTTCGTCCGTCAGATGCCGGGTCGTCTGGTCGGTGTTTCGGAAGATGCTTCTGGCATGCCCGCATACCGGTTAGCCTTACAAACCCGCGAACAACATATTCGTCGTGAAAAGGCGACCTCAAATATTTGTACCGCTCAGGCTCTGCTGGCTGTTATGGCAGCAATGTACGGTGTATACCACGGCCCCGAAGGCGTCACTGAAATAGCTCAGCGGACCCACGCTATGGCAAGCCGACTTGCCGCTTCTTTGACCAATGCAGGCTTCGAGCTGGCGGCCAAGCACTATTTCGACACCGTGGTAGTAAGCGTTGAGGACGTCGAAACCACCATGGCCAAGGCAGATGAAGCAGGCTACAACCTGCGCCGGTTCTCTGACACTCAAGTAGGTATTTCTACCGATGAGACCACCACTGATGCTGACGTTGAAGCACTGACAGCAATCTTTGGTGCTGAAGTAGTGGACGGCGATAATGCGATACCTGATGAACTCATTCGTAAATCAGAGTTCATGACTCACGAGATTTTCCAGACCATCCGGTCTGAAACCACCATGATGCGTTACTGCCGGCGGCTGGCAGACCGTGACCTCGCGTTAGATCGCACTATGATTCCGTTGGGCTCATGCACGATGAAACTCAATGCTGCCGCTGAAATGGAAGCCATTACTTGGCCGGAATTCGCCGCAATTCACCCATATGCTCCATCTGAGCAAGCGGCTGGCTGGCAGGAACTCATCAAAGATCTCGAGAGCAAACTTGAAGCCATTACTGGCTATGCTGCAGTATCTTTGCAGCCAAACGCTGGCTCGCAGGGTGAATATGCTGGATTACTGGCTATCCGTCAGTACCTTGATGCTCAAGGCGAGACAGACCGGGATATCTGTATCATCCCGGCATCCGCCCACGGTACCAACGCCGCCTCAGCAGTGTTAGCCGGACTGCAAGTTATCGTGGTCAAAACTGCTGACGATGGTTCTATCGATTCCACACATTTAGATGAAGTGCTTGAAAAATATGGCGAACGAATTGCCGCCATCATGATCACTTATCCATCCACCGCTGGTATTTACGATACCGATGTGGTGGATATTTGCGATAAGATCCATAATGCCGGTGGACAAGTCTACATTGACGGGGCAAACCTTAACGCGCTGGTAGGACTGGCACAACCGGGCAAATTTGGTGGTGATGTTTCGCACCTTAACCTACACAAAACCTTCTCCATCCCTCACGGTGGTGGTGGTCCTGGTGTTGGTCCAGTTTGTGTTGCAGAGCATCTCATTCCGCACCTTCCAGCCCAACCAAACGGGCCGTTGCCAGAAGATGCTACTCCGGTAGCCTCCACGATATACGGCTCCGCAGGGGTACTGCCCATCACTTGGTCATACATTGCCATGATGGGTGCTGAAGCACTTACTGAGGCAACACAGATCGCAGTACTATCGGCTAACTATTTGGCACACCGGCTCAAGGACCATTTCCCCGTACTTTATACCGGGCTCAATGATTTAGTGGCCCATGAATGCATTCTAGATCTGCGAGAAATTACCAAAAACACCGGTGTGACCGCCGAAGACGTCTCCAAACGTCTGATGGATTTTGGCTTCCATGCCCCAACTATGGCGTTTCCGGTTCCCGGCACATTGATGGTCGAGCCTACTGAATCCGAAGATATGGATGAACTGGAACGTTTCATCAGCGCCATGATAAAGATCCGCGAAGAGATCGCTGAGGTCGAGGACGGCAAGATTGCGGTTGAAGAGTCCGTGTTGCGTCTGGCACCCCACCCGGTAGCTGAAGTAATCAGCTCAGATTGGGATCGGTCCTACTCGGTAGAACAGGCAGCTTTCCCGGTACCGGAATTGCAGGTAGATAAATACTTCACTCCGGTATCTCGTATCGATCAGGCTGGCGGCGACCGGAATCTGGTCTGCTCCTGCCCGCCACCAGAAGCCTTCGAGCTGAATTAGGAGCGATATCATGACGCTAAAAACCACACCATTATTTGAAACCCATGACGCGCTAGGTGCCAGCTTCACAGATTTCAACGGTTGGAATATGCCGCTGAAATATACTTCAGAAATCACCGAACACAAAGCGGTGCGCGAGGCAGTTGGCATTTTCGATCTTTCCCATATGGGTGAAGTGTTTGTGACCGGTCCAGAGGCGGTCAAAGGACTCAATACCGCCCTGGCCGGGGACTTTTCCAAGATGACTGTAGGTCGGGCCAAATATACGGTCATGCTCACTAAGGACGGCACTATTGTTGACGACATGATCGTCTACCGTCTCGGTGAGAATCGCTACCTCACGGTTCCCAACGCTGGAAATGCCAAAACCGTTGCTGATGCTTTGGAACAACGCTTGGCAGGAATTGATGCGACCGTAGAAGACGCCACCAATCAACTAGCATTATTAGGTATCCAAGGGCCCAAAGCCCAAGACATTGTAGCTGCACTGGGCGATGAGTTTGCTGAAACAGCCACCTCGTTGAAAAATTATCGGGTTACCGAGCTTTCCGTCGACGGCAGCTCATGGATCGTGGCTCGCACCGGATATACCGGTGAAGATGGTTTTGAAATTATCACACCTAATGATCAGGTCGAACGCCTTTGGAATCAGCTGTTTTCATTAGACATCGGAGTCGAATTGACCCCGTGTGGATTAGCCTGTCGCGACTCACTACGACTAGAAGCCGGTATGCCCCTTTACGGCAACGAACTTTCAACTGAACGAACACCGTTTGAGGCTGGAATGGGCCGGATTGTGTCGTTTGCCAAAGACGAAGATTTCGTGGGACGCGCTGCGTTGGAACCGTTGCGCGATACACCACCCGAACAAGTTCTAGTCGGGCTAACTAGTGATCAGCGGCGTGCCGGACGCAGCGGTGCTGCACTTAGCGTTGATGGTCAAACCGTAGGTACCGTGACTTCCGGGATACCATCACCGACCCTGACAAAGCCTGTAGCCTTGGCCTATATCGACGCACAATACGCTGAGGAAGACACCCCCGTGAATATTGATGTGCGTGGCAAAGCACTACCATTTATTATTACCAAAACACCGTTTTACACTCGCTAACACCAAGACGAAGGATACATTATGACCGTTGTAAAATCCGCACTGCGCTACTCCGCGGAGCATGAGTGGCTCAACGACGAAGACCCAGTACGTATTGGCATTACCGACTATGCTGCCGATCAGCTGGGTGATGTAGTATTTGCCGAATTGCCAGAGGTCGGAGATACAGTGACGGCCGGAGAAGTCTGTGGCGAATTGGAATCAACCAAGTCGGTATCTGAACTGTATTCACCGGTGACCGGAACCATCGTGGAATCTAACGAAGACGTTATCCAAAATCCGGAACGTATCAACGAAGACCCCTATGGTGCTGGCTGGTTGTTCACCGTCGATGTCACAGAAGAAGGCGCCATCCTGACACCGGAGCAATATGCTGAGCAAACCGGGGGAAGCATCGAATAATTTAGCTGAATACCGGTCCGGAAGTGTTCACGGTCTGCGATGAAAAGTCACGCACAGCGACGTTCGGAATATTCTGCATGCTACACCCCTTATCATGGAAACAAAGGATTTCTTGAAAGGGTTTGATCAAGTGACCGAGCACACTTCCGGGCCATCGGCAGAACCTGTGGCCAACGCCCACGACCCATTTGGATTCGTTGGCTTAACCTATGACGACGTCTTGCTATTGCCTAATGCAACTGACGTTATCCCAGCTGACGCTGATGTCTCTACCCAGCTGACCAAACGCCTTAACATTAACGTGCCCATCATTTCTGCTGCCATGGATACCGTCACAGAATCCCCGCTGGCGATCGCGATGGCTCGCTACGGTGGTTTAGGTGTAATCCACCGCAACCTGTCGATTACAGACCAGGCTTCGGAAGTCGACAAAGTAAAACGCAATGAATCGGGCATGATTACCGATCCGGTCACCATCTCACCTGATGTCACACTGAGCCAGTGGGATGATCTATGTGCCCGGTATCAAATTTCTGGTCTGCCAGTTGTGGATGAAAACCAGATCCTGTTAGGGATCATCACCAACCGCGATACCAGATTCGTGCCACGCGCCGAATACGACACCACTGCGGTCCATGAAATTATGACCAAGATGCCGTTGGTCACCGCACCATTCAATGTCCAACGTGACGAGGTGGTGCGCCTATTGCAAGAACACCGCATTGAAAAGCTACCGCTAGTCGATACGAATAATAAACTTGAAGGCCTTATCACCGTCAAGGACTTCGACAAAGCCCACGAATTCCCAAATGCCGCCAAAGACGAAGAAGGCCGCCTACTGGTGGGTGGTGCCGTAGGATTCTTTGGTGACGGCTTTGAACGCGCCATGACGCTCATTGACGCCGGAGTTGACTTGTTAGTCGTAGATACTGCTAACGGTCACACCCAAGGCGTTTTGGATATGGTGGCCAAACTCAAAGCTGACCCTGCTGCCCAACACGTCGATGTTATTGGCGGTCAAGCGGCAACTTATCAGGGCGCCAAAGCCCTTATTGATGCAGGCGTGGACGCTGTCAAAGTTGGTGTTGGTCCCGGATCCATTTGCACCACACGAGTGGTGGCCGGTGTGGGAGTTCCTCAAATCACAGCAATCTATGAAGCCTCTAAGGCGGCGATACCAGCCGGGGTGCCAGTGATAGCCGATGGCGGATTGCAACATTCCGGAGAGATCGGCAAGGCGCTAGTGGCCGGAGCCAATTCAGTGATGCTGGGGTCGCTACTTGCCGGAACTGCTGAATCTCCAGGTGATTTGGTGTTCTACCACGGTAAACAGTTTAAAACCTACCGCGGTATGGGGTCGCTAGGTGCCATGCAAACCCGCGATGGTTCACGCTCCTACTCCAAGGACCGCTACTTCCAGGCTGATGTTCCTGATGATGAAAAGCTCATCCCCGAAGGCATCGAAGGCCAAGTCCCCTATCGTGGACCACTTGGTGCCGTATTGCACCAACTAGAAGGCGGTCTACGTCAGACAATGTTCTATACCGGGGCTAAAGATATCGAAACGCTCCAGCGTGATGGCCGGTTCATCCGAATCACCGCATCGGGGCTGAAAGAATCGCACCCGCACGACATTATGATGACTGCAGAAGCACCAAACTACCGCGCCAAATAGAAATCTCTAATAAATCAAGCGCCCTAACCCATCCGTGATCGGATAGAAACTGGATATACGTGAGCTACGAAGTTGAAATAGGCCTCGGCAAACGTGGTCGAGAATCCATGCCTTTGGATGCCATATCGATTGTGCCCACCCGTCGAACCCGCGACCCAGAAGATGTGTCGTTGGACTGGCAAATCGACGCGTTCAAGTTTTCCATGCCCGTGATCGGTGCACCTATGGACTCGGTAATGTCGCCGGCCACCGCCATCCAGCTAGGACAACTTGGTGGGATGGGTGTGCTGAATCTGGAAGGGCTCTGGACTCGTTACGAGGACCCGCAGCCTGTCCTTGACGAAATCGCGGCTTTAAAATCCCAAACGTTTTCACCAGAAAATACTGCACGCCTGCAGCAACTGTATGCGGCTCCGATCCAACCGGACCTCATCTCAGCGCGGTTAGAAGAAATCCGGGAAGCCGGAGTGGTTGTAGCCGGTGCTCTCACACCGCAGCGGACCCAAGAGTTCTATAAGACCGTGGTGGATGCCGGCGTGGATATGTTCGTCATCCGCGGCACCACTGTGTCAGCACAGCATGTGTCGGAAACCAAAGAGCCGCTTGACTTGAAGAAATTTATTTATGAACTTGACGTACCGGTCATTGTTGGGGGAGTGGCCGGATATACTCCCGCATTGCATTTGATGCGCACTGGTGCCGCTGGGGTACTAGTCGGGTTCGGTGGCGGTGCCTCGTCGACGACTCGCAGGGCCTTGGGCATCCGTGTTCCCATGGCCACCGCAATTTCAGATATCGCCGAAGCCCGCCGTGACTATATGGACGAATCTGGGGGACGGTATGTTCACGTCATTGCTGACGGTGGGCTGGGTATTTCTGGTGACATAGTCAAGGCTATCGGCATGGGTGCTGATGCTGTAATGCTAGGCTCCACCCTGGCACGGGCCACAGAAGCTCCTGGCAAAGGTTGGCACTGGGGGCTGGAAGCAGCTCATCCAGAGTTTCCTCGCGGCGACCGCACTCACATCGGCACCGTAGCAGGCATGGAGGAACTTCTTATTGGTCCAACTGACCACACCAACGGAACAGCTAATCTCATGGGGGCGTTACGACGCGCCATGGCGTCAACCGGGTACACGGACCTAAAGGACTTTCAGAAAGTTGAAGTTCAAATCTCACCAACCTACCCGGGGTGACAACTAGTTGCTCCGCACAGCACTGAAACCACGGTGGATAGGCTTCTTCCTTCTCACGCTCGCCGTGGCCTCTATTTTCGTATTGCTCACACAGTGGCAATTTGAACAATCCACCGCCAATAAGCCACGCTCTCATGCCGTTACTGAGACGCCGGTAGAGCTCACAGCACACTTCCAGCCCGGAGTGGCGATGATGAGTGATCAAGCAGACCAAATGGTCTACTTCACCGGTACATTGGATCTGGACAACACGGTTCAAGTGGAATCTCGTGTTGACGAAGGCGCCATGGGCCTGTGGTTGGTCTCCAGCGCAACTGTTGAAGGTGCCCCCGATGATTACCATATTCCGGTCGTTTGGGGATGGATCCCAGAACAGCTTGAAGCAGATCCAACTGAGATTACTGAACTATTTGAAACCTCAACCGGAGTCTCAGCCGATGAACCCATCAAATTTGATGGGCGCCTAATACCGGCTGAAGGCCCCACGCCGAACACTGACCACTACATCGAGCCGGTGCGGACTCAAATGCTGGCCACAGCGCAACTGGTTAATTTGTGGGATCAAGACCTCTATGCCGGTTATGTAGTAGCTGAGACTTTTACTGTTGATGGCCAGGCCCACACGGTATCTGGAGATGCTGGGATCAATGATGTAGCAGCGGCACCACCGCCAGAAGAGACTGAAGTCGCTTGGCTCAACATCTTTTATGCCGTGGAATGGTCCATCTTCGCTGTTTTTTCACTGTACCTATGGTGGAGATTTGTCCGCGACGACTATCTCAAGGACCGACGCGAAGCCGAACTGGACGAACTGTGGCAAAAGCATTGGCAGACCAAAGAGCTCCAACGCTTGCGCGATAAAGCTCGCGAAGAAAAGGCTGCCGCTGAACAGGCCTACCGGGATTACTATGGTTACGACTCTGATGAATAAAAGGACCCACGATTTACCATGACAGACAAGCCGACGCCTCCGGTAGACCCCTCTACACTGCCGGACCCCGAAGACATTACGGAAGCCGACCTTGGCCAAGCCCCGCCCCGGCCAGAAGCAAAAAATAAACGCCGGTTTGGCGGCACGTATCGCCAAATTCACAGTGCCCAGCGGCTCTACAAATTCACCGCATGGCTCACTGGTATATTTTTGTTGCTGCTTGTACTGCAGATGATCATTAAATACGGCTTTGGCTACGAGATGTTTGCCGCCGGAACTGCAGAAGATGGCACAGAGTTTATTGTGGGCTTCTACAACAGAGAAGCAGTACTTGACGGCGTCAATATTTCCCTGCTGGTACTCATAGTGCACGGTTGGCTCTATGTGGCTTACTTATTGGGGTGTTTCCGGCTATGGTCCATGATGCGCTGGGGTGGGATGCGCCTGTTGGCTATGGCCGGTGGCGGCGTCGTACCCTTCTTGTCCTTTTTCGTTGAACGCCGTGTTAACCATCAGACAGATCGCGAATTGGCCGAATACCCCGATGCCGTCCTGCGATATTAGCTCGAGCATGCTCATCTACGCCCCGAGAATGCACTAGACTGAGCGCTGTGATGACTACACCCCAACATCCTGTTACGAACCCACAACATACCGTAACCGTTGTAGACTACGGCTCCGATGATGCGCAATTACTGGCTCGTCGCATTCGGGAAGCAAAAGTTTACTCAGAAGTTCAGCCATATACCGCCGGTGCCGACAATATTCTGGCTGCCAATCCCGCTGCTTTGGTCATCGCTGCTCGCTCCACTAGCAGTGACAGCATTGCCGCAGTTGATCCGAAACTACTTGAAGCCGGAATTCCGGTGCTTGCCATCGGTGGTGGCTTTATTGCCGTAGCCAAGGCATTAGGCGCCTCGGTGGCGTCGGCAGAACCTGCCGTTCACGAAGTAGTACAGCTTCATAACGTGGATGACAACTCCACGCTATTTTCCGGACAGCCGGAAAACCAGCAGGTGGCCGCAAACTACAGTCATGTCATTACTGAACTCAGTGAAGGCTTCGTGGCCACCGCCTCCTACGACACGGTACCGGTGGCTGCCGCTGAACATTCGCAATCAAAAATTTACGGCGTGACATGGAACCCTGCTGCTGAAGGTTCCAGCCTGGGCCAGGCTGTATTAAAAAACTTTTTGTTTATCGCTGCGGACTTATCCCCGGATTGGTCTATTGATCAGGTAATTGATCATCAAATTGCGAAAATTCGTGAACAAATTGGCGACAAACGGGCCTTGGTTGGTTTATCTGGCGGTGTAGATTCCGCGGTGGCCGCAGCTTTGGTGCAGCGTGCAGTGGGGGACCAGCTCACTGCGGTGTATGTCAACCATGGGCTGATGCGTAAAAATGAATCTCAAGAGATCGAACGGGCTTTTGGGGCTGCAACCGGCGGGGCCCGGTTAATCATGATTGATGCTGAAGACGAATTCTTAACGGCGCTGCACGGTGTATCTGACCCAGAAACCAAACGTAAGATTATTGGAGAACGGTTCATCCGTACGTTTGAACAGGCCCAGGCCGATATCGTGGCTGAATCCGTCAATGATCCCGATGCCACGGAAGTACAATTTTTAGTGCAGGGCACCGTGTATCCCGACGTTATTGAATCTGGCGACGCCGATGGGACAAAAGTCATTAAGTCCCACCACAATGTTGGTGGGTTACCAGAAGATCTGGAATTCGAACTTGTTGAGCCATTGCGTCAGCTATTTAAAGACGAAGTTCGCGCTGTCGGGACAAAATTGGGCTTACCGGATGAGATTGTGTGGCGTCAACCATTCCCTGGCCCGGGATTGGGCATCCGCATTGTTGGGGCAATCTCCAAAGAACGGTTAGATTTGTTGCGAGAAGCCGATGCAATTGTCCGCGAAGAACTGACCGCATCCGGCTTGGACCGTGAAATATGGCAATCGCCGGTTGTTTTATTAGCTGATGTCCATTCGGTAGGCGTTAGTGATGGTGGGCGCACTTACGGGCACCCAATTGTGCTGCGTCCGGTACTATCTGAAGACGCGATGACCGCCAGATTTGCACGACTCCCATATGACCTTTTGGACCGCATCTCACAGCGCATCACTACAGAAGTCGAGGGCATCAATCGTGTCGTGCTAGACATTACGGGCAAACCCCCTGGCACCATCGAATGGGAGTAGATCCGGTAGCTTTTGCACCAAGGGGCATTGGTGTGGTGTGGCAACGCCAAAGTCACCGGTTTAGGTATTAGAGTCATGAAGGTGCAGCCTGTAGCAACCACAGGAAGGATGAGCGTGAGCCACGAAAAAGACGACGTCAACTATGACGATATAGCGCTGTCTACCGAAGAGGTTGACGAAGATCTTGCAGCTGCTGTGGCCCCAACGGCACTAGACGACGAAGAAGACGACGTCGATCGCGAGCAGGTTGCTGAGCAAGACTTTTCGCGGTGGCTTTCCGAAATCGCAACCGGCACTGAGTCCGACACCATGTTGCGATACGCGCCGACTAGATCAAACTCTATCGATGTCACGCACTCCCAGCCCAGTGGGCTCACCCAGTTTCTGTCTGCTCGGCGTACACGTTTGACCACACTGCTGCGAGATCAACCCGAAATGCATCGCAGCATTCAGACGGCTGAAGCTATCGACACCAAGGTGCGTGAGCTGCTAGCCGACCGGGGCATCAACGTTGGTTATCTGGCTGCTGGCCTAGCGACCTGGCGCTCAACCGAGGACGGCGTCAACCAACAGCTATCTGCACCGGTATTACTGGCACCGGTGCGTCTGGCTTCCCGCGCCAACCGCGATGATTACGATGTGCAAATCATCGGTCCCGCCCGGCTTAATCCCGCCTTGGTACGCTATTTCGAAAGTCAATACGGTATCACCTTAGACCCGCAAACTTACGAGGAAGCGGCTTACACCACGGCCAAGCTCGAACCATTACCCACATTGGATCTGCTACGCAGCCACACCGCAAAAGTACGTGGACTAGTGGTAGAACATCGCTTACTGATTTCGACGTTTGCTGATCTCTCGGACACAGCATCAAGCGAGGTAGTCGATCCAGACCACGCCGTCATCAATGGACTCTATGATGTTGCAGCCGGCACCGAAGAAGCCAGTTTTCCAGCAGAAGCTCCACAACTTTCCTTTGAGCCCACACCGTTGGATCAGCGCGACCCCGCCACCGAGACACTGGTCGTTGACTTGGATGACTCGCAGCAGCGGGCTGTTGATCATATTGTGGCTGGGGAATCATTGGTTGTCTCAGCCCCTCCCGGAACCGGGCAAACCCAAACCGCCGTCGGGGCAGCCGTCGGATTAGCTCAAGAGGGCAAACGCGTACTGGTCGTGGCAGAAAACACCTCAACGCTTTCCGAGTTTTCCAATCGATTAGCCGAAATACAACTTGACCCACTACTGTTGAGCGTCCAAGCTGATACTGGTCCAAAAGAGGTCACCGACCAGTTGGTGCGTTCCCTGCTATCGGCTGAACGCGCCAAAGAACCTGCGGTACGACGTATCCACGAAACGCTGCGCGATGTACGCCGCCAGCTACTAGAACACGGACGTTCTTTGCATGAGGTCCGAGAACGCTGGCAATGTTCTCCCATCCAAGCCATGAACGAGCTAGTCACACTGATGAATGCCGACCCGGCACCGGCCACAGCTGTGCGACTCAAGCGTTCCGTACTGGACGCCACAGTAGATCGTGAACAAGTCGCTGAACAATTGCGTTATGCCGCCGAACTTGGTGCATTTGAACAAAGCGCCACACAATCACCGTGGTATGGTGCACGTCTGCGCAACGTTCATGAAGCAGAAGCGGCATTCGAATTGGCACAACAGGTCAACGACCAGCTTTCTGAGGTTGCACCGCGGTTCGAAGCGGCAACCACACACGCTCAGCTGACCATGGGCACCACTATCACCGAGTGGACCAAACAGGTTGAACTGCTGCGCGAAGTACGCGATACCCTAGACAAGTTCACGCCAGATATTTTCGATCGTCCGGTAACCGACCTAATCGCTGCCACAGCCACGGGTTCCTGGCGCAAACAGCAGGGCATCGATATGTCGGCCATGACTCGCACACGTTTACGGTGGCTGGCCAGAGAATATATCCGTCCCGGTGTTGATATACCGAATTTGCATGACGCATTGGTCCAAGTGCAAAACCAGCTGAACGCTTGGACGCAATGGGCATCTTCAAAACGCAACCCGGTGATTCCTACCGGCATCGAATCTCTTGCCACAGATATTAATGAGCTCTTCGATAATCTCAATCAGCTACAAGACATGCTGGCACCAGCACCCACCGAAGCTGAGCATTTGACCAAGCTTGATGCCGGTACCCTCCACGAAGTGTTGTCGCAACTGGTAGCGGACTCCCACACCCTGCACACTCTGCCGGAGCGGACCATCGTCATCGACCAGCTCACCGAACAGGGGTTAGAGGAACTACTACATGATTTCCAAACGCGCGGTGTTACATCAGACCAGGTCACCTCAGAACTCGAGGTAGCATGGTGGCAATCTGCGCTAGAAGCTATGGTTTCAGCAGATGAGCATTTGGCCGCTACCAGCGGCACACAACTTGCTCGTTTGGAAGAAGAGTTTCGGATAGCCGATAGCGCCCACCTCGCGTCCGGGCCCTCTAGGGTACGGCACTCATTAGCTACAGTGTGGGAAAAAGCTACCAGAAGCTACCCAGATGCAGCCGACTCATTGCGTCGTCTACTGCGTACCGGCGGGGCCAATGTGGAAACCATTTTGAGCATCAACCCCCGGTTGTTGCAACCACTGGTACCTATCCTAACGACGTCACCACTTGCCCTGGCCGAACTGCCAGCCTCAGTCACCTTCGACACGGTCTTGGTCCTTGATGCCGAAACCATTGGGCTGGCAACCGGACTTGGCGCAATCTCACGTGCCGAACAGGTCGTGGCTTTTGGCGATGCCGTCTCAGGACGGCCTGTGGCATTCCAGGTCTCAATTGACCCGACCGCGCGGGCCTCACAGCCACGTCAAGCAGAATCTATGCACCGGGCGCTAACCCGTGTGCTACCTGTGGTGCCGCTGAAAACTTTACATCGCGGAGTTAATCAGTATTTGACCCGCATGCTTGGTCAGCAACTCTACGATGGCGCCCTTGACCGTGCTGCCACGCCACAAGAACTGGCCAGTGGCTCCCACGTAGGGCTCACCGCTGAATATCTCACCGAGCCTGGCAGCCCCGGAATGGGTGATGACGGCGTGGAATCTACCACCGCCGAGGTTACACGGACCGTTGATGCAGTATTCGAACACTTCCGGGACCACCCGGAACGTTCACTTGCCGTTATAGCAGCCAACACGGCGCACGCCCGTCGTATCGCCGAATCGATTCGATATAATCTGCCTAACCACCGGTGGGCTACCAAATTCTTTTCCGCCGATACCGCACCAAGCAATGAAGCGTTCATTGTAGCCCCTATGGAACGTGCCCACGGCGTGGTCGCCGACGACATTATCTTCACCCTGGGCTACGGTCGGACTGCCAGCGGCAAAGTCGTTCACCATTTCGGCCCGCTATCTGAACATCACGGAGTGGAATACTATGCCACCAGTTTTACCAGGGCCCGTAAACACATCAGCATCTTTACCGCCATACATCCACATGAAATCAACTTCGATAATCTCATGTCCGGGGCATACTACTTCTGGGACCTGCTGACTAATTTACCGGCCAGCTCAGAACCATCTCAGTCAACTACACAATCCACAGCACTGGACTACCTGAGCCACGATTTTGTACAGCACTTAACCGACCGCGGTGCCAACTACCACTTTGATACCCATGGTTTCGCTGACCTGTATTTATACACTTCCGCTCAGCATCGGTCTCAGCATGTTAGCGACTATCAGCCGGTGGCGGTCGCTTACGATGGTGCACCACGTCACCATCAGACAGCGCTGCGGACTCGCACACGAACCATTCCGGCCCAATTGGCACAACTTGGGTGGCGCAATACAACACTGTGGGCCATCGACGTCTTCACGGACCCCATCGGTATCACAGATAGTTATGCTGACCTACTACAGCTACCTCAGCAAACAGAGACGACCGAGACATCGCCAGTAGATTCAGATACCACGGTGGCTACACCACAAAACACCGAAGAATAACTATGCCCGACGACAACCACAACGCTGAAGAACACTGTAAACAACGCTCTCGGAAGGCCACCAGGCGCAAGCCTCGTCGGGCAACAGCTCCCGGAACCGGCCCAACAACAGCCAACGGTCCAGAACCACGGATCGACGCGGTGAGATCAAAACCGCGTTCAGATAAGAAACTAACGGAACGCGACCGGTGGCTGCTTGAACAAAAACCGCCACACTACTAACACCACACAATTCCAGACTGTGCTGTAGCTACCGCCTGCACTGGCAAGTCGTGTTCCCCAACCGGAAACGCTTCAGTTTCCGCCGCAAAAAACTCGTGGTCAAAAACCGGAGTAATAAGTGTAGGTACATTAGCGCTGAGCGTAGGCAACATGGCCAAAAACCGGTCATAATAACCGCCACCCTTACCTAACCGGTACCCGGCGGTATCGGCCGCCAACGCCGGCACAAACACTACATCAGCATCGACTACAGCTTCCGGACCAAATCGTTGACCAGTTGGTTCAAGGATCGGGGCCAGCGCCGATTTTTGCATTTCCACATCCGGCCACCACTGCGTCCAGGACATGGAACGATCCCGATGCGAGATCGGTACCCATACTTCCACCCCATCACCGTACAACGCTTCCATGATTGGATCGGTATCCGGTTCGGTGCCAAACTTAATCGTCAATGCCACCTTCTTGGCGCGACGCTGGGCAGCCTCCAGGCCTCGATACCAGTCCAACAACAACCCACACAACACATCGGACTGACGACGGCGCTCCTGAGTTCCCAATTGTTTGCGCTGGCTGAAAAAATCGCGACGCAACTGATCCTTGGTTTCGTTAATCATAATCTCAATTGTGACACCGCAAACCACACCTGCAAATACATCACCAACCCCACAGACCCTACAATGGTGTCATGAACCCATTTTCTGCCCTGCCAACCAGCTGGCCCGTCACGGTCCAACACGGCAACGTGAAGTTGGCGCCACTGCGCTATGTGCACCGCAGACAATGGTACGAGGTCCGCCAGCGCAACACTGACTGGCTGGCGCCTTGGGAAGCCACAGATCCCAGCGGGCGCCCAACGCCCACGACATACGGATCCATGATTCGGGCGTATAATCGCGACGGTGCCGCAGCCGTGTCATATCCTTGGGCAATTTTCTTTCAGGATGACCACGAAAACAAATCACAGTTGGTCGGACAGCTCATCGCCGCACCGGTGTTATGGGGCGCAATGCGCTCAACAACGCTGGGCTACTGGATTGATCGAGACCGAGCCGGACAAAACATTGTCCCCACCGCCGTGGCATTAGCCTGCGATTACCTGCTGACCCGTGTTGGATTACATCGAATCGAAATCAATATTGTTCCGGACAACCGCGCTTCGCTGCGTGTAGTGGAAAAACTTGGGATGCGTTCCGAAGGGATACGTGAAGATTATATCCACATCAACGGTCGATGGCGCGATCACGAATCATATGCCATAACCGCATCCGAACTACCAGCCGGTGGCCTGCTGTCGCGGCTGGCCTAGCGTATCGGTCGCTAAACCTGGCAACACACGCGGCCAATATCGACCACTTCTTTGTGGCGCAGTATATCGTAATAAGAGTGGACAACCGTATCCGAGAGCTTCAAGAGTCATTAGCCGCTACGCTCGGATTCTTGCCCGAAATCGATATTGCGACCTCACTGGTCATCGCTGTCGTCGTCGTAGCTGGCGTAGTGCTCCTTGCCCGACGACCGGACGTCGCATTGCGGACTCGTAAGAGCCGCGGATCCCGCCAACGAAGGAAAGCTATGAACACTTCCCCCTCTTCGACCACCTCCGGCGGCACTGGATTCTCAATTCGCTGGGGCCGCCTGACCATTTTTACCCTCGGGGCCCTTGCCCTGCTCGTTGCTGTTGTAACCGGTATTGCTGGCATCTTCGGTGCTGGAACCTGGCTTACCGCAGGAATTAGCTTGCTGATCACCGCTGCCAGCTATGCCGCCCTTCGGGGTCTGGTGATCTTAGATTCCAAAAGACGAGCTCGTGAGCGCGAACGGCTGAGCATTTCCGAAGGTTTTGAAACTAGCATCGCGAATTATCAAGCCGAAACTCGCCAGGAGCAGGAACCGATCGAAACCAACGACGAAGTCTTTGATGTGGCTGACCAACCTGAACCGCAAGAAGCTGAACCGGTTGCCGAAACTCAAGAACCCGTTGAACCGGCGCCCACCCCGGTACCTGCAGGTAAACCACTGCCACGGCCGATGTACCTGGAAACCCCAGAGGTAACACGTGCAGCACCAGAACCGCTGGAGCCCCCGCAAGAGCCTACACCCTCACGCCAAGTGCAGCTTAGCGAAGGGGTTTCAAGCCAGTATCAAGAAAAAATTACCGAAAAGGCCAATACCCGCCTGGACCTGGATAAAGTTCTCAAACGTCGTCGGGCCATTTAAGTCAGGACAGCAATGATTGCTGGCGGTTTCGGGCCGTTTAGCGGCGCTGAACTGACCGGAGTGCTTCACGAAGCCACGGCCACTACGAATCGGCGGCTCACCGGTGCAACACTGCACGATGTCCAATTTCGTGGCGGACACTATTACGCCATAGCTGAGGTTACGGCTCACCATCATGGGGGAGTGGGCCATTTTTACTACGGTCTGACAACCGCCCCGGTCCCAATTGAAGCGCCCGGTCGCGCCATTTCCTACGGCGGACACTCAATGTTTGTGTGGGAACATCCGCAGGACCCACTGCTGCCGGGATTGAAATTAGCAGCAACACCTTCAACGGTACGGAGAAATTTCACTGGTAATCGCCAACTAACCGGCCTGCACACGGTTATATATCGGCCAATGAACCGTGCAGTGTTCAAAGCTTACCTTGCCCCGCTGTTCCCCGGGGCAGTAGGCGACACGATCTATTTGAAAGTCCTGCGCCCAGATATGGCCGCTGGACTGTACGACACCCACCTGACCCTTGGGCAAGCAGGTGTGCCGGTAGCTACCCCGGTGCGACCACCCATAAAAGACGTGTTGGCACTAGCCGGTGGTCACGGTATGCCACTAGGCGAGCTCATCCGAAGCGAAGGGGCACACAACCCCTTTGATCCCCGCGAGCTCATCGAAATTCTCGATCGGTTTCCCCCCGAGGTCATGGACTACCCATACCGGCGATCCTGGGCCGAGCGCCACCAGGAATTTGTGGCAGTAGCACGCCAAGCCATGCCAGCATATGACGCCCGTTTGGCCCACTTGGGTAACCGCTTGGAACAGGCCCACCAGGGACTAGATTTGGGGCCCTTAGTACCAACCCATGCTGACCTTTATGAAGCCCATATTCTGGTAGATCCCTCCACCGGTCGGATACAACACATCCTAGATATCGACGGGGCCGGACCCGGCTATCGGGTAGATGACTATGCATGTTTGATCGGCCATCTGGCAGTACTGGGACAACCCGGACATCATCAATGGGGCTGGCAAACTGCGCAACGATTTTTTCAGCAGTTAGCACCGTACACAAACCCGGTTGCCCTGGCGGTACGGTCAGCGGCCGTGGTCTTGAGTCTGATTCCGGCATATCAGCCTGATGATGTCACCCGGGCTACCGGTGCGGCTTACCTATCGGTGGCCGAACAATTATTAGGTCCGCATTAGTCGTCAAAAAAGTGTTCTGCGGTGAACTCGTGTTCGGTTGTCAACGGTGTCTCCACCTGGATCCGCTCAGCCTGTTGTTTGACCAGTTGCGATTCCTGCTGTTCCCCGCGCCCTTGAAGCGCAGTAGAAAGCCCCAGCAGTGCGGCACGACGTAGCTGAGGTTGAATTTCTTCGGCATCGGCGATCGTGGTAAACAAGGTTGTGGCTTCCAACCATTTCTGGTTTTCTAACAAAATCTTGCCAGCCAACAGTTCACAGCCGTGGCCCATATCGAGTTCGGCCTCATCTTCAAACATATCGGCAGCAGTTAGAGCAGTCGCTACCGCCTTATTGGTTTTGCCAAAGAGTGCATAGGCACCTGCCTTTTGGCGGGTCAGCTCGGCGGCTACATAGCGAATGTCGTCATTATTAGCTAACTGAATGGCCTGATCGTAGAGTTCTAAGCCCTCCGGCTTGGTTTGGTCGCATAAAAGTTTCGCCAACTCACGCAAACCTTGGGTCTCTACGGTGGGGTCTTCACAGGCCTTAGACATCTCGATTGCCTGGCGCATTAATTCTTCTGCCTCAGCAAATACCGTTTCGTCTTGTGACTCGGCAAGTTTCATACCAGCACCCAGGCTGGTGCGAGCGGCTTCGTGCACCGCGTCAACTTTCAGAAAGGCGTCAATGGAATCGCGCCAGTGAGTAATGGCATCTTGATGACGCTGCTGACGAGAGACTGCATTGCCAAGATCAATAAGAGCATGGGCTAAGACTTGGTAATTGCCCGTCAGCTTCTCTCGGGTGACCAAACCGGATAAGACTTCCTCGGCCTCGGTGACTTCACCGGCGTCTAACAGCTGGTGCCCCAATGCTGCAACAAGGCCAGAAGCTTCTTCAACCTCACCTTGTTCGGCTTGATCTACCGCCACCTTCCAGGCCAGCACTGACAGTTGGTGTTTATCTGCGCGCCGCGCCACGGAGGCCACCAGCGAAGCAGCAGAAGCGGCACCGGGCCGAATTCGTAGCCGGGCATAAAGTTCCAATGCTCGAATGCCGAAACTTGCGGCTTCAGACATGTCATTCTGGTGGTGGGCAATAACTGCCTGCATCATCCACATCGCGGCCCGAACCGCACGGTTACACCCGGATTCTAAAATCTTTTTAGAAAGCTCATCGGCCTCGTCAACCTGTTCATTCATAAATTTCAGGTGGGCCAAAAACATTTCGGTATTCGCCTGTGAACCGGCTGATAGATGCAGGCCTTCGTCGATCCGCCGGCGCTGTATGGCAACGGCCTCTTCGATTAGCTCTAGGGCTTCTTCGCCGCGCATTTGGCTGAGTTGATAGACCGCCAAACCGATCAGCACGTCGGCCAACACAGTGTCGGTGGTACCCCGGTTGCGTTCTTGATCCGCTACTCCAGATAACACCGTGGAGGCAAACCCGTCGGCTTCTGCAAACAATATGGAACCCAGCTGGTCTTCCATATCGGCCTGGTGTGTTTGACCTACTGAGCGCAGCAGTGCGGTACGTTGCGAGATAGCTTGTTGCATAGCATCCTCGTCATCAAGTTTGTGATGAACCGATGCGATGAGCCTATACAGCGCAAGTTTAATATCGGGGTTGGTACCCGTGCTTGCCAGGCCTTTTGTAGCGCATGCTAAGGCCCTATCCAGGTCGTCGGCATAGGCTGATTCGTGAGCTAAATCCAACCAGCCATGAGCCGTATGGGCAGCCTCTTGGTCCAGATCAGTGGCGGACGGTCCTGTGTTTAACAACGAACGCAACTTAGGTTCGACAATAGACGGGAAAGCGGAGTGGCTGTCAGATCCTTCAAATTCAGCCGACGATGTCGAGAATTCCATGACTCATAGTCTAGTGATCACTGAGCGACTGAAACGACCAGTACACTGAGAAAGTATGGAATTTCGGTGGCGACCCGCGTCTTATGCGCTAATTACGAAACAGGATGCAGTTTTGCTGAGTCTATGGGAGAGCTCAATTGACTCCTTTTGGACGTTACCTGGCGGGGGTATCGAATTTGATGAACAGCCCGAAGCCGCATGCATACGAGAGGTATGGGAAGAAACCGGCTACAACGTTGCGCTCACCGGCTTTCTGACAGTATCCACACATGTGATCAGCGCTGAAAAACGGGTACCGGGACAATACCTGCCACTGCAAATTTTGCGTCTGCTTTACACCGCCGATATCGTCTCTGGGTCCCTACGCCCAGAGGTCGATGGGTCCTCCACTGACGCCGCATGGATACCGATAAGCCAGTTGCATAATCGAATAAAAACCAAGGGGCACCGTGTGTCTGAGTGGGTGACTGAAGCACTGCAACTAACTCCGCATGCCGGCCTTACAACACCGGAACAGTGAAACAACCAGTGAGGTATGCTCCGCGATTCTTGGTCCCCGCTGCGCTAGCCGCTGTGTTGCTTACAGGCTGTGGCTCCGGAGAGAGCATCGAGGCCAAGCAGCTGACGATTATTACCTCCGAGGCTGTCTTAGACCAGGCAACATCAATGGCAATTGCCCATTATGTTCAAGACCAAGGAACTGAGGTAGAAATCCAACAGCGCTCGGATTATGACGACGTATTTGACGACCTTGAGCAGCAGACACCTGCGGATCAAGCCCAGATTGGGGTAGTTACTGCTCGACAGGATACGACAGCAAATGGTCAGGCAATCCTGCTGCCCGAACAGCTGCAGACGGTTTCCCAAGCGCCAGTAGAACTGCGGACAATCGCTGCTGCTTCGACTATTACAGCCACGCAATTTGACCAAGCACAGCAACAAAGCGCTAAAGATAAAGATGCACAGGCTTTAGAAACGCATTGTGATCAACTGACGTGGATATTGCCGGAAGCATTGGCTGATGAAGCCGATGAAGCTATGACGGAGCTGACCGACCAGGGTTGTGAACCTGAATACGAAACCACCGGTTTAGTGGATATCGACACCTACAATGACATTGCCACACGGATGACGGCCGAGTCCAATACCGTGGCAATGCTACACAACGTGGCACCAGTCATTTCCGACCTAGGTTTGGACACCCTGGAACTGGATAATGATGCTGGCTCATCGAGTCTAGCGGTGATTAGTCATACCGATATTGAGGACGCACTTGAACGAGAAATTAGTGCTGTAGTCGAGGTGATCGATGCCGAAGCGGCAACCGAGTTATTACGTGGTTACCATGACGCATACGCCTCTGAATCCGATTTAGACTACGACGTTGATACCGCGGTCGCCTATTGGCTAGCCCAACAGGATCTTATTGATACAGACACGGTTGCTGACATGTCGACAGACAGCGATTAGTTGTCATCTACAATCAACCTAACCCTAAAGGTTTCAGGAGGACCCACTTGACCCGCGCTCACCGTGACATCCGTCAATCATCAAAACTTCTTAACGTCCGCTACGATGTTCGCGGTCCTATCCTCGAAGAAGCCCAACGCTTAGAAGCGGCCGGTCAGCGCATTATGCGGCTCAACATTGGCAACCCTGCCCCCTTTGGTTTCGAAGCCCCAAACGAAATTCTCAAAGATATGATTGCTAACCTGCCCCTGGCGCAGGGTTACTCGGACTCTAAAGGCATCACCTCTGCTCGGCGAGCGGTATCGCAGTACTACGAGACCGAAGGCATCATGGACATCCGCAGCGACGACATCTTTATTGGCAACGGCGTTTCGGAAATGATTTCGATGGTGCTGCAAGCTTTGCTCGATGACGGCGATGAGGTCCTTATCCCATCACCGGACTACCCATTGTGGACCGGTGCCACTACTCTTGCCGGTGGGCGCGCTATTCACTACCGGTGTGTAGAAGAAGAAGGCTGGGCTCCGGATCTGGAACATATTGAATCCCGCATCTCTGAGCGCACCAAAGCTATTGTAATTATTAATCCAAATAACCCTACCGGTGCTGTATATTCCCGTGAAACACTAGAAAATATTTTCGAAGTGGCACGTAAAAACGGCCTGGTCGTTCTGTCAGATGAGATTTATGAAAAAATCCTGTACGACGACGCTGAACATATTCATGCCGCATCGGTTGCTGACGATGTTCTTGTGCTGACTTTTTCAGGGTTATCGAAAGCTTACCGGGTTGCCGGTTATCGTGCCGGCTGGGTTGCGGTTTCTGGGGCTAAGCATCGAGCCGCGGATTTCCTGGAGGGCCTGACATTATTAGCTAATATGCGCATGTGTTCAAACGTGCCCGCCCAGCACGTGATTCAGACCGCCCTGGGTGGTTATCAGTCAATAAATGATTTGATACTTCCCGGTGGCCGACTCGTAGAACAGCGTAACTTGGCTACAAAATTGTTGCGAAATATCCCCGGTGTTTCGGTACAGGAAGCCCACGGGGCGCTATACCTATTTCCCCGGCTAGACCCCGAGATGTATCCGATTGAGGACGATGAGACGTTTGTCATCGACCTACTGCGACAACAGCAGATCCTAGTATCGCACGGTGGCGCGTTTAACTATCCAGATACCGACCATTTTCGGATGGTTACGTTGCCACCGGTACGTGAATTATCGGAGGGAATTGAACGGATTGCCGCGTTCTTAGATGATTATCGTTACCGTCATGCCTAAGCTGGTAGACGCATAGCACAGCCTATTGGTCAGGCTGTTGCGGTGTTTCTGTTTCAGCACGGACCTCGGCCAGTCTTGTGCGGGCGCCCTCCAACCAGGCTTCACAGCGGCGCGCCAATGCTTCACCGCGTTCCCACAGCGCCAGTGACTCTTCGAGTCCGGCGCCGCCGGCTTCTAAACGCTCCACGGTCTGGATAAGCTCCGTGCGGGCTTGTTCATAAGTCATAGCCGCTACATCAGAGACATCTGCGGTTGAAAAGCCGGTCACCGCTGGCTGGGAATGTTGGTTATCTGTCATAGATTCTTACTCCTGTGTTGTTTCAGCAACCGATGTGGTCGTGGCGCCTAACCGGCCTGCTGCCACTAGAATATCTAGGTTATCGCCAACATCGACTTCAGCGGTATCTCGCAAAATGGTGTTGTTGTGGTGGACCACGGCATAACCGCGATTTAGTGTGTGTTGGGGTGATAATGAGCGCACGCGGGCTTTGAGCTGGTCGATGTGATCAGTTGCCCGATGTAAAAGGTGGCCAAGAGTGGCGCGGGAGCGGGCCAATATCAGTTCAATTTCTTCAGCCCGTGTGTTGATCATAGTAGAGGGCTGAACCATTACGGGTCGTGAACGTAATTGGCTTAGATGTTGGCTTTGAACGTCTATCATACGTTCCACAGCCTGAGCCATGCGTAACCGAACATCAGCGATACCAGCAAGTTCGACAGCAGCATCAGGCACGATAGTTTTGGCTGCATCGGTGGGGGTTGAGGCACGAAAATCGGCAATATCATCGAGAACGGGATGATCTTGTTCGTGGCCGATAGCTGACACAACCGGTGTGCTGAGGCCTGAAACTGTGCGTATCAAGCCTTCTTCTGAAAACGGCAGTACGACTTCTTCTAAGGCTCCGCCACCGCGGGCTACAACAATGACATCAACATCAGTATTTGCGTCTAGTTGACGCAGCGCGGCTGAAACTTCGGTTCCCGCTTCAGCGCCCTGCATGGCAGCGTGAACGACTTCAAACCGGGCTTGTGGCCACCGCAACCATACGTTTCGTTGTACATCATGCATTGCATCAGAATCCCGGCCGGTGATCAATCCGATGGTATTGGGCAAAAATGGTAGGGAGCGCTTGCGTTCGGAGGCAAATAAGCCTTCGTCAGCTAGAAGACGACGCAGCTTTTCGACTCGGGCCAGCAACTCGCCAATACCGACAGGACGCATATCATCGACGATCATGGTCAACCGGCCGGTTTTAGTATAAAAGTTCGGTTTCACTAAGGCTACGACTCGGCTGCCTTCTTGGATCGAAGCATCCAATCGTCTCGCGGTGCGTGCCCAGGCCACCACGGGTAGGGACATTTCAACGTCAATGTCACGCATCGTCATCCAGGC
>Ga0209487_1000528_pt1 | contig 34589 bp, 30 predicted proteins | sample Poulit2012_FD_187524 | JGI IMG/M metagenome (GOLD analysis project Ga0209487, IMG submission 187524) | Agricultural soil microbial communities from Georgia to study Nitrogen management - Poultry litter 2012 (SPAdes) (version 2) | ecosystem: Environmental > Terrestrial > Soil > Agricultural land...
AGAAGCTACACTTACAACAGGTACTAACTTGCTACGCAATGTTAAATACTTATAGGCTGTAGCATGTTGTACGGCGTGACCACATTCATGGGCTGCTACTGCAGCGGCAGCGGCATTTCGCTCGTGATATACACTTTCACTTAAGTTTATCGTTTTATTTATAGGATTATAGTGATCGGTTAACATTCCTGGCGTCGAGATAACTTGTACATCGGTTATCCCATTATCGGCAAGCATTTTCTCAGCAATTTCTTTTCCACTCATTCCATTCTGCAATCGAAGTTTAGAGTAGTGTTTGAATTTGCTTTTTAATTTATTGCTAACATACATGCTTACAATAAAGATAAGCCCAGCAATAAGATAATATCCCATCATAGATTCTAAAGTGTTTTTTATTTATTACTAGTTACAGCAAAAGTCGTGCTAGAATTTTATCCTACTATATTTACGATTCTTCCTGGCACCACAATAACACGTTTTGGAGTTCGCCCTGCTAGCTCTGCTTGGGTTTTTTCATGATTCATTACGATTTCTTCGATTTCTTCCTTAGATAGATCGGCATCTAACTCCAATTTGAAACGCACTTTACCATTGAAAGAAATAGGATACTCCTTTACTGCTTCTACCAAAGCACTTGGATCGAAAACAGGGAAAGGTGCTGTAGATATACTCTCTTCATGCCCCATTCGCTGCCATAGCTCTTCGGCAATATGCGGTGCATAAGGCGATATTAAAATCGTTAAGGCTTCTAATACATCTCGTGACGTACACTTCTGCGCAGTGAGCTCGTTAACCGCAATCATAAAGCTAGAGATAGAAGTGTTGAAACTAAAGCTTTCCATATCCTCTTCTACTTTCTTTATGGTCTTATGTAAGGTTTTTAAACTCTCTGGTGCAGCCGGTGTGTCTGTTAACAAAACACTACCGTTTTCACCTGTATGGAATAGCCTCCAAAAACGTCTTAAGAAACTATGTACACCAGAAATACCATCAGTATTCCAAGGTTTTTCTTGTTCTAGTGGTCCTAAGAACATTTCGTACATTCGCAAGGTGTCGGCCCCATATTTTTCACAAATAACATCTGGATTTACCACGTTAAATTTGGATTTCGACATCTTATCCACTTCCCTATCTACCACGTAATTTCCATCGGCATCCGTAAGGAATAAGAACTCTTTAAAGTCGATACTCCAAGCTTTGGCACCTTCTATATCAAGTATATTATCACTATCTACGTAGTCAATAAGAACATGAATCCTCCTAGTATTTTCAATGGATAAACTAGACTTATCTAAATCTTCCCACTTAATAGCTGACGGAAAGTCAGAATGGTTTTGATATGGCGTTAAGTCGATCTCATCTGCTTTGTTTTGTTCTAGCTTTTTATAATCGGACGCACTAATAGCAAAACTTAGGGTAGTTCCAGCGAACTTTAGATTTAATATTCGCACCAAAGCACTTTCCCCAAGAATCATTCCTTGATTTATAAGTTTTTGGAAAGGCTCTTTTACTTTTAGATAGCCTCGATCGTAAAGGAATTTTGTCCAGAATCTACTATAAATCAAGTGGCCCCCTGCGTGTTCAATTCCGCCGATATACAAATCTACGTTCCCCCAATATTCTAAAGCTTCTGGTGATGCAAATTCGTTTTTATTTTGCGCATCCATATATCGGAACAAGTACCAGCTACTTCCAGCCCATCCAGGCATGGTGTTAAGCTCTAATGGAAAAATGGTTATATCATCAACTAAATCATTAGGTACTACCTTATTTTTTTCTGTGTCCCATGCCCAAACATCTGCTCTACCTAGCGGTGGTGCTCCATCTTCTGTAGGCAAGTACTTTTTCACCTCTGGTAAATCCAAGGGCAAATGCTTAACATCTATTGTTTGCGGCATTCCATCTTTGTAATAAATAGGGAATGGCTCGCCCCAATAACGCTGTCTAGAGAATACGGCATCGCGTAATCTATAAGTGGTTTCTGCTTTTCCAGCTCCCTCCTCTTCTAATTTTTCAATAATTGCTTTGGTAGCTTCCTCGACAGATAAATCTGAAAACATACCACTATTTGCTATGTAAGTGTTTTCTTTAACTAAATGTGGCTCTTCGCTGATGTCGATATCCTTAAAGATATTCGGGATAGGTAAGTCGAAATGCTTTGCAAAGTTATAATCACGAGCATCGCCACAAGGAACCGACATAACAGCTCCTGTTCCATAACCAGAAAGCACATAGTCTGCTAACCAGATAGGAACCTCTTCTCCTGTTAATGGATGCACTGCATAACTTCCAGTGAACACACCGCTGATATCCTTTATGTTTGCTTGTCTATCGCGTTCACTTTTAGCCGCAGTTTTCTTTTGGTATTCTTCCACAGTATCTTTCTGAGCATCTGTAGTAAGAGCAGCTACTAAGTCATGGTCTGGCGCTAAGTTTAGGAAACTAACCCCATAAATGGTATCGGGTCTAGTGGTAAATACTTCTATCTTCAGATTTTCATTTCCTTTTACAGGGAACTTTACACTTGCCCCCACAGATTTACCAATCCAATTGGTTTGGAAATCTTTAAGTGGCTGTGGCCAATCTAAGGATTTTAATCCTTGTAATAATCGCTCGGTGTAGGCGGTAATACGCATACTCCACTGTTTCATCTTCTTGCGCACTACCGGATGTCCGCCACGCTCTGATACACCGTTGACAATTTCGTCGTTAGCCAATACAGTTCCCAATTCTGGACACCAGTTTACTTGGGTCTCTGCTAAATAAGCAATTCGATAGTCTAGTAATATTTCTTGTTTTTTCTTCTCAGAAAACGCTTTCCACTCTTCCGCGGTAAAGCTTGGTGTATTTTCATCACAAACTGCCTGAACGCTTTCTGTACCGTCTTTTTCAAAAATAGCGACTAGGTCGGCAATAGCTCTTGCTTTATCTGCTTGGTTATCGTACCAACTATGGAATAATTCTTTAAAAATCCATTGTGTCCATTTAAAATAAGAAGGATCGGAAGTGCGTACTTCCCTACTCCAATCGAAAGAGAAGCCAATTTTGTCTAATTGTGCTCTATAAACTTCAATATTTTCGAGCGTGGTAATCGCAGGATGTTGTCCAGTTTGTATGGCATATTGCTCGGCTGGTAATCCAAAGCTATCATAGCCCATAGGATGCAACACATTAAAGCCTTTATGACGTTTATAGCGCGAGTAAATATCACTTGCAATATATCCCAACGGATGTCCTACGTGCAATCCTGCACCAGAAGGATAGGGAAACATATCCAAAGCATAATATTTAGGTTTAGACGAACTCTCACCGTCTTGCGGATTAATCGCCTTAAACGTTTGGTTGTCTGCCCAGTACTTCTGCCACTTAGCTTCTATTTCTAAAAAATCATACATATTCATACTCCTTATTTTCGTAAACTTTGCAAATTTAAGCCTTATACATGAGAGTCGAAACTTATCTGTTCCGTTTTTAGAGGATTAAGCTTGATAATAATAGGTTCAACGGAAATTGATTGCACTTATGTTTATCCTGGCAAAAGAGACAAGATCATAAAGGAATCTTATTATAACAATTAGATCAAAAATTATACTAGAAATGCTATTAAATAAATTGAGAACTCCTACGTTATTAATACAGACTCCTCAAGCAATTATATATCTAAAATAGGATGAAAAAGGATTAATATTTTAGATTAAGATGTGTTTTAAAACAAAATACCTCTGAAGCATATGTCGGCTTGAAAATTCCTTGTATTTTTACTTCTACTAGATTTTAAAATTAATTATGGCTCGATCGTACGACAAATACCAAAGACGCAGACTTATATCCTCTTATTTTTCCGTAGTGCTTAGTATTTCACTAGTATTATTTTTACTCGGACTTTTAGGACTCTTGGTTTTAAACACAAAAAAAGCAGCAGATTTCTTTAAAGAGCAAATCGCTTTAACGGTGTACTTAAAAGACCAAGCCAATGAAGTTGAGGTAAATCAATTAAAGCAAAGTTTGGCTTTGGCTGAATATACCAAGGAAGCAACTTATGTTTCTAAAGAAGCCGCAGCCGAAGAGCATGCCAATGTTATTGGTGAGGACTTTATGGAATTCCTAGGTTACAATCCACTTCAAAACAGCATTGATGTATACTTATTAGCCGATTATGTTTCACCAGAACGATTGGCAGAAATTACAGCGGAAATAGAAAGCAACTCCTTTGTGGAAGAGGTTACCTATGATAAACCCTTGATTGAACTGTTGCACGATAATGTAAGTAAAATAACTTTTTGGATATTAATCGTGAGTGGTGCGTTCTTGGTTATCTCCATCTTACTAATCAATAGCTCCATACGCTTATCGGTATATTCTAAGCGATTTGTTATTAAAACCATGCAAATGGTAGGCGCCACCAAAATGTTTATCCGAAGACCGTTTATTTGGAAAAACATCCAGCTAGGTGTTATAGGCGCTGTTTTAGCTACTGTGGCCTTAGGCTTCGTTTTATATTATCTGGATTTAGCCTTCCCAGAGTTAAAGCTATTAGATCAAGAGATTTTGTTAGCTGGTTTATTTATTGGTATTTTTGTCCTTGGTGTTTTTATCAGCTGGATAAGTACATTTTTTGCTACCCAGCGATTCTTGAACCTGAAGACAGACGATTTATTTTATTAATCCACCGTTGATTGTATCACTATGAAGTTTTTTAACGAACCCCACTTACAAGAAGATCACGCTACAAAAGAACAACAGACCTTTGTATTTAGGAAAGATAACTACAAATGGATGTTTGTTGGAATTGGGTTTATCGTTCTTGGCTATTTATTAATGGCAGGCGGTGGAAGTGACGACCCAAACGTATTCAATCCAGATATATATAGTTGGCGAAGAATAAGATTAGCACCAGCTTTGGTACTCATAGGCTTAGGTTTTCAGATATATGCTATTCTTTATAAACCGAAAGGAAAAAAGGAGGATTTTGAATCTACAAACGCTCCTAAGCATAATAAAGGAAATCGAAAGTAGTCTTTAATCTATTGGATTAAAAAGATGAAAGTATCGAATTATTTATACTTTCTAAGAACAGATTCTACTTGAGATAAATACCCTTCTCCAAACAAATTTAAATGCACTAACAAATAATATAATTGCCATAGGTTAGTTCGCTTTTGCCAATCGTATTCTAGTGGAAAATTTTCATTATACACTTCAAAAACCTCAGCAGGGAACCCACCAAAAAGTTGCATCATAGCCAAATCCATTTCTCGTGATGCGAAGGCCACAGCGGGATCTATTAGCACGGGACCTCCACTACTCGACACCATATAATTCCCATTCCATAAATCTCCATGTACCAAGGCACTTGGTTCTTCTGGAATTTCATTGCTCACTATAGTGTAAAAAGTTTCAAGCCGTGAAAACGAGAATCCATTATCTACAGCCATCCTAAATTGAGGTTCCAAACGCTGTAGAATGTAAAACTCTGCTACACTAGTTTGCTTGGAATTGTATTGAGGTAAACTCCCAATGTAATTATCATGATCTAAACCATAAGTTGAGCTTGTAGTCTTATGTAATCGTGCTAATTTCTCTCCAAAATTTATCCAAAACAAATCAGACTTACTGCCCGATGGAAGATATTCCATGAGCAAATAAGCTGTATTTTCTACTTGATTATGAGTAATAACTTTTGGAATAATAAAACTATTGGTTTGTCGAAGCAACTCTAATCCTTTATGTTCTGCCTTGAACATTTTAGGAAACTTTTGTACGTCGTTACACTTCAATACAAAACTTCCAGCATTTGTTTCTATACGATACACCTTGTTTATATCCCCACCGAATAAAGCTTCGGTAGTGATTAATTCCAAGTTATTTTGTTCCGCTATCTTTTTAAGAATATTCTCCACAGGTTAAAAATAAAAAAAAACCAATGCATCTGTTAGTGACAAACGCATTGGTTTATAGATAAATAATTTACTTATTGCTTAATAAATCTTTCTGTATGTGTATAGTCAGAAGGGTATGCTCCAACTTGTAGCAATAAAGGTCGCAATACAAATTCGAAATCCAATGCCTCTACACTTCCAGCTTTATTTAAATGGAACTGCATGAACTCTTCGCGTTGTGCTGGGTTTTTCCATACGGCTCTAAACGTATCGAAATGCCAGTGTTCTAAAGTAGCTTCTAAATCCTCGGTATCCCAAAAACGCATAACCAAATCTTTGCCTACTTTTTTCACTTCTACCTTCCCGTATCCATCCGAACGATACACTCCAGTATAAGCATCTAAATTTAAGCTTGGTTTTGTACGTTTTATTCTTTCCTCGTGAATTTTCTCTCGTGCTGCCATAGCTCTTTCGTAAGATTTTTTATAGTTTGCTAAGTAATACTTATTCCAGTCTACATCTTGTTCGCCTAGGTATGCATCCATTACCTGATAGGCTACTGCATTACCCAATCTGTTGAAGGTGTTTCCTACCACAATAATTCCTAAGTCTAATTCTGGCATTAAGAACATAGCAGTATTAAATCCATCGGTAGCTCCTCCATGAGTAATTACACGTTTTCCTTTATGATCGGTAATACTCCATCCAAACCCATAGGTAGCTTGTGCTGCCATAGCATCTCCTTGTCCACGTACCATTTGTGGTTTGTGGATTTCGTTCATCTGCTTTCTACTGATAATCGTTTTTCCATTATACTCGCCCGAAGTTCCCAGCTGCATTAGCATCCACTTATTTAAATCGTTTATCGAAGCATTTACTCCACCAGCTGGACCAGCATTATCCCAATTTCTTCTTTGAATGGAAACTACTTTCCCTTCAATTTCCTGATGCGGATAAGCTTGGTTATCCCTTTCTTTAATAGCAGTAATGCTTGTTGTAGCAGAAGTCATTCCTAATGGTTCAAAAAGTCTTGTTTGCAAGAATTCATCCCAAGTTACTCCTTCTACATGCTCAATGATTTGACCTACTAAAGAATACATCACATTGTTATAAACATAATCAGAACGGAACGGCTTTTCTAAATCCATATAGCGCATCTGATATAGGATAGTATCCCTTGGACTATTTGTCATAAACTGCAATCTATTACCCAAAACTCGTCCTGCTCCTACTCTATGCACAAGTGCGTCGCGAATGGTAAGCTCGTTGGTAACCCATGGATCTTTTAATTGAAACCATGGAATGTGTTTGGTAACCTTGTCATCCCAGTTGATTTTCCCTTCGTCTACTAAAATTCCTAAAGCCGCTGCAGTTATGTTTTTACTTACCGAAGCAATACTAAAAATGGTATTGGCATCTACTGCCTCGCCACTTCCCAATTTCTTCTCACCAAAACCTTTTGCATATACTACTTCACCGTCTTTTACTATCCCTATCGCCATGCCTGGAATTTTCCAATCTTGTCTACTAGCCTCCACCCATTCATCAAAATTCTTTGGAAGCGATTCTTGACCAAAGACGGAAGTATAAAATAAACTTACAATAACTACAAGCCATAGCTTGGACCAATAAAATTTATCTTTTATCATATTTAATAATTTTTCTCCAAAGATACTTACAAACTTATATCTTAGCACACAAGTTCAAAGAACACATATATCAAGTATCTTTGCCGAACTTGTTTTACCCCACATTGCTCATGACTTTTAATTGATTATGATTTTATGAGGAGTAGGCCTTGTACGTAAGACTTCAAAAACATTTATTTTTATGATTTCAGCAAAAACTAAACAAGAGTTTTTAGATGGAGAGATGATTTTAATTGATAAACCGCTTGAGTGGACATCTTTCCAAGTAGTTAATAAAGTCCGATGGCTGTTGCGCAAACAGTTTAATCTTAGAAGAATAAAGGTTGGTCATGCTGGAACCTTGGACCCATTAGCTACTGGGCTCTTGATTTTATGTGTTGGAAAATTCACCAAGAAAATTGAACAATATCAGGCACAAGATAAAGAGTACACAGGTACTATTTTACTTGGAGCCACTACTCCGAGTTACGATGCAGAAACCGAAGTAGATGAAACTTTCCCTACCGATCATATAGACGAAGCTTTAATCGATGAAGCTGTTCAAGAGTTTATAGGAACTATACAGCAACAACCTCCGATATTTTCTGCACTAAAAAAGGATGGAAAGCGACTTTATGAATATGCTCGTAAAGGAGAAGATGTGAATATTCCAACACGAGAGATAAGAATTGAATCCTTTGAAATAACTCGAATTGCCTTGCCAGAAGTAGATTTTAGAGTGGTTTGTAGTAAAGGCACGTACATTCGCTCATTGGCTCATGACTTTGGCAAAGCGGTCCAATCTGGTGGATACTTAACCGCATTAAGACGTACAAAAATAGGCTTGTTCGATGTTGAAAACAGTCAGACAATAGAGGAGGTAGAAGAATATATAAAAAGTTTGGAACAATAAATTAACAGCTCGTTGCTATGTCTTAACGGATATTTCAAAAAATATTGCAGATATTAGCATACTATGCTTACGTCCTCTACTTATAAAGCGCTACTAATAACAGTACTTCTATTTTCCATCTTAGCACTAGGTCTATTTAATATTTACCTGCAAGATGAGGAAGAAGAAAACCGATTCAGTGTGGACTATTATTTCGAAGATATTGAGGATGAAGAAATAGAAGAAGAAGAAGAATCTGAACAAACAGAGGACCTTGAAACGCACCGAGCTTATAACGAAGCAAAAAAAGAAATTCTCAAAGCAGAACAAAGTCTTAAGGAAACACAAGATGAGTTTGAACGACAAATGCAAGCGATGGATGAGGCCTTAAAAGCTTCAAATAACCAACCTAAAGTTCCAGAATTATCCCAAAAAGAGACTTATTCACAATCTGACGAAGTTATCCACAATGAGAATGTGAAAAGAACTTCATCTGTAAGTTATTACTTAGAAAACAGAACAGCACTATATCTACCTAGCCCAGTATATACCTGCCCTAAAGGCGGAACTATAGTTGTTAACATCACTGTGGATAAGTTGGGTGAAGTTATCCACACCAATGTGGATAACTCTAAATCTACTACTTCTGATAGGTGTTTAAATGAACAAGCTCTCGAATACGCGAAACAAGCAATGTTTGACGTATCCGAGAGCTCGAATGTTAATCAGAAAGGTACGATTACCTATCGTTTTATAGGCTCATAAATGATTGATGTAAATTAACTACATCTTCAATCACTCCATTTCCTTTATCTTTATTATACCACACTTGTAATTGTTCTCTAATTTTTTCATCAATTACACCATGCTCCGCTCTATAATCTTCTAAAAGTTTAGTGGCTTCTGTAGGTCTAGGTCCCCAAGTTCCCAAAACCTTTTCTGCTTTAGGATCATACACTATCATTTTAGGAATAGATCGTCCGCCATTGGTTAAGTAGCGATCCATCAATTCTAAATTTTCATCGCGAAGTATAATTTTTATATCAATATTTGAATTTTGTTCTTGTAGTTTATTAAGAACTGGAACTGATTGCGCTGCATCGCCACACCAGCCTTCGGTAATTACTATCCAATAAAGATCTTGTGAAATTGCATTGATTTTATCCTGTGCTTCCTGAGGAACTTTTTGAGTTCTATCCAATCGATTCATGCGAGCTAAGTTGAGCTTTGTATAGTCATGATACATTTTCTCCTCTTCATTTGTTGGCTCAATAGCCAACTCTTTTTCTATACCTTCCAAATACTCAGCGTAAGTCAAGGCATTAGCCAATGTATCTTGAATCACTGCCTCGTTGGTAACTTCTGTTTTTTTCATAAATAATTATAATCTTGATTGTTGGTAAAGTTAGTACCTTTAATCTTAGATAACTTACAATTATGACGTTAAAAAACAGATGTGGTTGGTGCACTTCCGATCCAGAGTATATAGCTTACCACGACAACGAATGGGGTGTCCCAATTAAAAACGACCAAGCATTATTTGAGATGTTGGTTTTAGAAAGCTTTCAAGCAGGATTAAGCTGGATTACTATTTTGAAAAAACGAGAAAATTTTAGAAGTGCTTTTAATCAATTTGACTACAATAAAATTGCTAAATACGATCAGAGCAAAGTCGAGGAGTTAATGCAAAACAAAGGAATTGTTAGAAATCATATGAAAATAGAAGCTACTATAAAAAATGCAAAAGCCTTCTCAGCGATTCAGAATGCTCATGGTAGTTTCAGCAGGTATATTTGGTCTTTTGTAAACCACAAACCAATTGTAAATCGTTATAAAAAGTTAACCGACGTTCCTGCTCAAACGGTTATAAGTAAAACGATGGCAAAGTCTTTAAAAGAAAATGGTTTCTCTTTTATGGGACCAATTACTTGTTATGCTTTTATGCAAGCTACGGGAATGGTAAACGATCATTTAACTAGTTGCTTTAAACATCCAGATAATTTATAGTTATTGCCAACCACCTCCTAGGGAGCGATATAGGTTAACACGTTCATTACGTCGTTGAAGCTCTAGGTTAACTTTATCCAATTCACTTTCCATAGCATTGCTTTGAGCAGTTAACACCTCCAAATAATTGGCGAGCCCACTTTTAAAAAGTAAAAAAGCATTGACTACTGTTTTCTGGGTAACTTCTACTCTACGGTCTATATAAGTCATTTGCTCATCTATCTTTTGCATAGAAATCAATGCATCAGACACTTCATTAATACTTATCAATATTTTCTTTTGAAAATTTATTTCTGCGTTATCTCTTTCTAATTTAGCCACTTCAAAATTAGTCTTCAATCGTCTTTTATTAAAAATAGGCTGTGTGACTCCTGCTGCGATTGAACCAAAAATAGACCCAGGTATTTGAAACCAATTTTCTCCAAGCATAGCATCCAATCCTCCTGTTAAATCAATATTTAACGATGGATATCGATAGGACTGTGCCACTCCAACCTCTGCATTAGCTCTTCTTAAGTCTAATTCTGCAGCATAAACATCTGGTCTATATTGTAGCAATTCCATAGGAACTCCTACATTGAATAGTGTATCTGCTTCTTGGATATAAGAATCTAAATTTTGTCTTTCTATTTCTCCTGGGCTATTGCCACTTAAAAAACGTAATCTATTTTCCTGAATAGCCACCTGTCTTTCCAAATGCGGAATTAACCCTTGGGCAACTAGTTTCTGCGCCTCAGTTTGCTCTCTCGCAAGAGAAGTGACTTCACCCGCATCATATTGCAATTCAATAATTCGTAAAATACTATCATTTAGCTTTGCATTGGCTCTAGCCACTTCCAATTGTGCATCCAATTCTAATAATTGATAATATCCTTTGGCAACTTCCGCCACTAACTCTGTTTGCACAGCTTTTTTTGCTTCTTGTGTTTTTAAATAGGAAGCTAAGTCTGCTTCTTTTTTATTTCGAAACTTCCCCCAAATATCTAACTCCCAGGACACTTGGATATCGCTAATATGCTGCACCTTATTCGTGTACATATTATCTGGAGGAGTTTTATTTTCATAATAGTTACTAGATGGATTTCCATAATAGTTTTTTGAATTATAACCTCTAGCAAATTTCCCAAGAGTAGCATTTACCTCTGGCAAGCTTGAAGCTTTGGAACGCAAGAGCATCTGGTTTGCAATCTCTATATTGGTTATTGCTTGTTGCATGTCCAAATTATTAGCTATTGCTTTATCGATGAGTTGTATCAATATACTATCTCCAAAAAACTCCTTCCAAGGTATTTGACCAAGGGTTATAGTGGTATCTGCAGTCAAATTATCCTTAGACTGTAAACTATCGGCAAATCGATATTGTTTTGCTACTTCAATAGATGATGGTTTATATTCACGTTTTGCACCACAAGATATACTTATTATACTGAATGTAAATATGCTTAAAAACGATACTATACTATAGATACTTCTTTTCATGATCTCTATTTAATTTTATTAAGCTTCCTCTTCCATTGCAAAACGCTTGGCAAGAACATCATGCAAATTTTGAAAAATCACATATAAAACCGGAATAAAAAATATTCCTAAACCTACTCCTGCTAACATTCCTCCTGCTGCTCCGACACTTATAGATAGATTGGCTTTTGCGGAGGGCCCTACTGTCCACATAAGTGGAATAAGTCCAAAAACGAAAGCCAAAGAGGTCATTACAATAGGACGCAAACGCAATGAAGATGCTTTAAGAGCTGCTTGCACCGTTGTTAAGCCTTTTGCTTTTTGCTGCATGGCAAACTCTACAATAAGTATGGCATTCTTAGCCAAGAGTCCGACTAGCATAATAATCCCTACTTGCACATAAATGTTGTTTTGTAATCCTGCAAGTTTAACCGCTATAAATACTCCTAGTAAACCAGTTGGAAGAGAAAGTATTACCGATAATGGAATGATATAGCTTTCATATTGTGCCGCAAGTAAAAAGTATACAAACAATAAACTTAATCCAAATACAAGAATAGTTTGCGATCCAGATTTTTTCTCTTCTAAACTAATTCCTGTCCACTCAAAACTATATCCTCCAGGTAAATATTCTGCAGCGACTCTCTCCGCTGCATCCATAGCATCTCCAGTACTATATCCTTTTGCTGGCGCCGCATTTATAGAGATAGAGTTATATAAATTATATCTATTAACTATCTCTGGCCCACGTACTTTTTTAAGAGATATCAAAGTGTTAGCTGGTAGCATTTCACCTTTGTTATTTCGAATAAATATAGAGTTGAACGACTCCTCATCGTTTTTGTACTCTGCATCTGCTTGCATATACACTCGGTACTGCCTTCCAAATCGGCTAAAGTCACTAACTTGTACCCTACCATAAAAAGATTTTACTGCAGTCATCATCTCCTTAACATTCACTCCCAAAGAATTTGCTTTCACATAATCAACCTCCAGTTCATATTGTGGAAATCTTGGATTAAAAAGAGTAAAGGTAGAACTAATCTCAGGGGTTTTATTTAATTCCTCAATAAAGCCACTAGCAGTTTCTCCAAACTCAGAGAAATCGCGACCTAGTCTATCTTGCAGAACCAATTCCAAACCACTAAAATCACCAAAACCTTGAATGGTAGGACGTGTAAATATGCTAAATTCGGCACCCTGTAAATCAGATAACGCCTCTCTCATCGCATCCATTATTTCGTCTATATCACGAATTTCTCCACGTTTTTTATATGGTTTTAGGTTTATATATCCCATTGCATATGTGGTGCTTGTAGATGCATTTATAACATTATATCCAGATACACTTGTCATGCTCTCAATAGCTTCAAAAACTTCTAATCTAGCTTCTGCTTTACTGAGCATTTCTTTGGTTCGCACTAAAGAAGCACCTGGTGGCATGGTAATAGAATACGTTAAAAAACTATCGTCCTCTGTAGGAATAAAGGCTTTTGGTGTAGATGCCATTAATACATAAGTAACCCCTGCTATTCCTACTAAAACAAGCATGCTAACCCACTTGTGTTGTATCAATGGTTTAATCAAACTTAGATATCTATTTTGAAAAGCATCGAAGCCTGTATTGAACGAAGTAAAAACTCGATCTTTGAAGTTCTTCTTTTTTTCGCCTTCCTTATTTTTCGGCTTTAAGAACATAGCACAAAGAACGGGACTTAAGGTTAATGCATTTACAGCCGATATAAGAATTGCAACTGCAAGTGTAAAAGCAAATTGCTGATAAAATAAGCCTACTGGTCCATCCATAAATCCGACTGGAAAGAATACGGCCGCCATTACCATAGTAATAGATAATATAGCACCAGTAATCTCACTCATTACAAGATTAGTAGCAGGCTTTGCTCTCATGCCTGTTTCTTCCATTTTTTGGACTACCGCTTCCACTACAACAATAGCATCATCTACTACTATACCAATGGAAAGTACAAGAGCAAACATGGTTAGGATGTTTATGGAAAACCCCATGAGATAAAGAAAGAAAAAAGTTCCCACCAAAGAAACCGGAATTGCTAATGCTGGGATAATAGTAGTACGGATATCTTGTAAGAATAAGAAAACAATAACCGATACTAATAAAAATGCTTCTAATAATGTAATTATTATTTGTGAAATTGATGCATCGATTTGTTCTCGCACACTATAAGATATATCATACTTTACATGGGCTGGAAAGTCTTTAGAAACCCTATCTAACACTACACGGATTTGTTCATCAATCTCCTTTGCGTTAGACTCATTGGTTTGTGTAACATTTAAAGTAATTCCAGGGTGACCATCCACCCTGTTTTCCGTCCACCTATTCGACGCCTCAAAAGCAACTCTAGCTACATCCTTTAAATAAAGTAACGACCCATCTTCTTGTGTTCTTATGACTAAATCACCAAACTCTTCTGGCAAACTAAATCGTCCCTTATATTTTAATGAAATTTCAAACACCTCATCTGCATCTTCTCCAAACTTACCTGGAGCTACCTCAAAGTTTTGATCTTTTATTGCCTTGGTTACATCTTGCGGAATAAGTCCATAAATAGCCATTTTCTCTGGATTCAACCACACTCGCATAGAGTAGTCTACTGCACCTACACGACTTATGGATGCAACTCCAGGAATTCTTAATAATTCTCGTAAAACATTATTTTTTGAATAAGCCTGAAGAAAACTCTCATCAAAAGCACCTTCGGGATCTTCACTATAAATGTTGATGGTCATTATGTTCCCACTCATCCTCTTAGTTACGGATATTCCCGATTCATTTACTTCTGATGGAATTTGACTAACAGCAGTAGAAATACGGTTTTGTACGTTTACCGCTGCTTGATCTGGATCGGTTCCTAATTCAAAAAAGACATTTATTCTTCCCGATCCAGAGTTAGTAGCAGTAGAGGTGATATAGGTCATATCGTCTACTCCATTTATTGCTTCCTCCAAAGGTAATAATACTGCTTGGGCAACGGTTTCGGCATTTGCACCAGGAAAACTAGTTGAAACACTTACACTAGGCGGTGCTATATCTGGAAATCTTGTAATAGAAAGTTGACTTATTCCCACGATACCAAGAACTATAAAGACAATAGATATCAATGTAGCCAACACAGGCCTATTTAAAATTTTTCTAACCATATATTTTAGATTGTAGATAAGTCTCCCCTATTCACAATCCACAAGCTGGATAGTAAATTTTATTTCATCTCAGAAAAAAAGGGGGTAGTATTAGATTCTTCTTTTTACTTCTGTGGAATAACCATCATGCCTTCATTCAAAGACTCTACACCAGAGGTAACAATTTTGTCTCCAGCCTCGAGGCCTTCTTTTACCAAATAGTTTTTTCCACTTTTTCCTGCCAGCATGACTGGATGACGTTTTATTATGTTGTCCTCTTGTAGAACATAAACAAAGGTTTTATCCATGATTTCATAAATCGCTGTTTGAGGAATCACTATAACATTTTGATGTCTTTCCTCTAATTTAATTTTACCTGAGTTACCAGAGCGCAACATTCCTTTTGGATTTGGGAAAGTAGCTCTAAGAGAGATTGCTCCAGTGTTGCGGTTTACATGACCATCTACTGCATCGATAATTCCTTTTTCTTCAAACTCTTTTCCATCTGCTAAAATCAAAGACACCTCGGTTAACATATCTTTAGTCTCACCTTCTTCAATAGCCAAACTATCTCTATGCGACCTTTCATTGAAATACAAAAAGTCTGTTTCGCTCATAGAAAAGTAAACTCTTACATTCTTAATGTCTGATAGAACTGTCATTGGCTCAGAATCACTCATAGAAACGATGTTCCCAATACGCTTAGGTATTCTCCCTATATATCCATCTACAGGTGCTTTTATAAGGGTGAAATCTCGATTGATTTTGGCACTATTAACTGCTGCATTCGACTGTGCCAAAGCAGACTTTGCCACTTCATAATTAGATTCGGCAGCACGCAGTCGCACATCAGAGATCACTTCATTCTCCACTAATGGAGTTAGACGTTCAATCTCTAAAGCAGCCTTTTCCAACTCTGCTTTGCGTACCTCACGATTTGCTATTTCATTGTTCAGTGCTTCATTATATGTCAATGGGTCTATTTGAAAAAGCTTCTGCCCTTTTTCGACATACTCTCCTTCATCTACAAAGATAGCTTTTAGCTTACCTCCAACTTGAGGTCGAATTTCCACGTTATTGGTTCCTTCTACACTTCCTAAATATGTTTTCTCTGTAAAAGCTACAGTTTTATTTACGGTGGTAACCGGCAGTTCAATCGCTTTTAACCCCTCACTGTTGTCAGCATTTTTACTATTACCACTTGTACAACTAACTAAACCTGTAATGGAGATAGCCAAACCCAATGTATATGGGACCTTTTTTAAGTAATTAAATATAGTATCTATAAACATAATATCTTTTCCTGCTTTTTTGCATTCTTAATAGTATTATGAAAGATTAATGCCATATTTGAAGAACCTGAAAGAAAAAGTAGCTATATACCTGTAAATAAAGCACTTACCTCTTAATACACTGCTGTAATCAAAAACTGTAGATTGTGTAAAATGTGGAGTTTTTACACACTATTTATGTGTGTTAACATAAAAAAGCGTGTAGTATTTAAATACTACACGCTTAATCAACTAATTTAATTACTTATTCTAAAAAATTAGAATGGTAAATCGTCTTCAAAATCATCCTCTATATTATCAGCTGGAGGAAAAGCATTTGCTGGTGGTGCAGGTGGAATTTGCTGCCCTCCTTGTGCTTGTGCCTGTGCAAGGTTTTCAATCCTCCATCCTTGGATAGAGTTAAAATACCTTTTCTCTCCTTCTGGGTTAATCCACTCTCTCCCACGTAGGTTTATTCCAATTTTCACATCATCTCCTACTTTATAGGCATCCAACAGGTTTGTTTTATCTTGAATAAACTCAATTAATAAATGTTGTGGATATTGTTCTTGTGTTGTTACCACTACTTCGCGTTTTCTAAATCCGTTATTACCATACTCGCGAGTAATATCTATATGTTTAATTTTCCCTTCTACTTCCATGATTCTATATTCTATTTTTTTAAATAATTTCTTTTACTTTTCCTAGCAACACACACCATGCTGCCTCCACTTCGTCATCTTGCAATAACTCTTGTGCATGCTGATGTAATCCTTCCACATCATTGTTTTTTAATAATTCTTGTAGATCATTTTTATCTGCCAAATAAGCTTCTACAAACTCCGCCTCAGGCAGTTGTTCGGTATTACCTAATTTACCTAAATCATTCCCTGTTAAAATAGTACTATTACGAATACTTTCAGGTAGTGCGTCTACGCCTATTCCTACATTAGTTGTAGGCTTGGTAACTTCGAACAGTCCCTCTCTTGCTCTTCCGTAATAATTTCCTCCTAAGCGCGAAACAACATCTAACTTATAAGGGTCTATCACCTCATTCTCATCTAACACCTCCCTATTTATATGCATTTTTAAAACTCGGCATACCACCAAGTTTCCTGCACCGTTTTCTTCGCCTAACTTGATAACTTCTTCTACTTTACATTCAAGTTGTATAGGCGATTCTGCAACACGAGGCGCTTTAACATCTACAGACTCTAAAGGCGTAAAACCAGCTTTTTTAAACTCATTAACCCCTTTAGCATATGCAGTAGAGGATAATGAAGTTTGTTGCACCATGTCGTAGTTCACAATGTTGATAACCACTTCTTTGGTTTCTATAGCATTATAAAGCGTGTCTTTACTTGATCCATTTCGAAGACTATCCACACACGAAAAAATCACGGTCGGTGGCTGCGCACTGAAAAGGTTAAAAAAGCTAAAAGGAGCTAAATTCACTACTCCTTTAGCATCCAAAGAGCTAACCAATGCAATCGGTCTTGGGGTAATTGCCCCAGAAAGATTTGCATATAACTCTCTTGCGCTAATCGATTTTGCATCTAATGTTTTCATAGACTACAAAGGTACAGAAACTACTTGCTTTCCAAAAACCTGTATTAGAATTAATTTTATTGGCGATGTCTTCAGAAAATTAATAAAATTAAAGATGTATTCCAAGAGGATTAATCCTACAAAGGCAGACATTATTAGTATATTTTCTATATTTATATTTTTAGGATCTTATGATATATCGCATCTTCAATAATCGTTGGGTAACCTTCGGTATAGCATTTATAATTTGTGCTTTGGTGTTTTGGCATGCCAATAAATTCTTTCATGAATTGAAAGAAAACGAAACCAGCAAAATGCAAATCTGGGCTGCCGCACAGCAAGAATTGCAAATGGTAGACATCGATAGTGAAAACTTAAGCCCTACTGCCTTTAATGTATTGTTAAGCAACAATACCACACCAATGCTTTTGTATAATCATGAAAACGATACATACGAAGTTCAAAACATACCACGTAGAAAAACAAATACTAGGAAAAAGCTAGACGATTTACGGGATCTGTTTAATTCCGAAAACAAACCTATTGAGGTTCGTGCTGATAATGAGTTATTACAAACCCTTTACTATGGTAATTCACCATTATTAAAAAAGCTTAAATACTATCCTATACTGCTGATTCTAGTATTTATTTTATTTTTTATCGCTTTATACTTTTTTTATAAGACAACCATGTCCTCGGAACAGAATAAACTCTGGGCAGGTATGGCAAAAGAAACAGCTCATCAAATTGGCACACCACTATCTTCTTTAATAGCTTGGATTGAAATATTAAAGTCCGAAAGTATAAACCCTGAATATATCCAGGAAATGGAAAAAGACATAACACGTCTTACTACCATAACAGAAAGATTCAGCAAAATTGGTTCTTTACCTGATTTAAAACGTATGGATATCGTTTCGGAAACAAAAAGGAATCTAGAGTATTTAAAAAAACGAAACTCAAAACTGATAAGTTATCACGTGGATCTTCCTGATAGCCCAGTTTTTGTAAACCTAAATAGTGAGTTATATAGTTGGTCTTTAGAAAATTTAATCAAAAATAGTATTGATGCTATGCGAGGAAAAGGCGATATTTACATTTCTATTGAAGAGAATGTAAAAGAAGTTTCAATAGCTATTCGAGATACTGGTAAAGGTATTCCTAAAAGAATGCAAAAAACAGTTTTCTCCCCTGGATATACAACTAAAAAAAGAGGTTGGGGCTTAGGATTATCCCTAAGTAAACGAATTATTGAAGAGTACCACAGCGGTAAGATTCGAGTTTTGAATAGCAACGCTAATGGTACCACAATGCAAATAACCTTACAAACAGATAGGAGGGTATGAAAGTAACAGAGTATACTATTCAAAAGGCTGAATTAAAAAACAACTGTCCAGAGTGCTTTAATAACGATGGACTTGTTTTGAGTTTTATTCAGAAAGAAATAGAAAATGCATGGTATAGAAAAGTAGATGAAAATCTAGTAGTGAAGTTGTTTTGCACCACCTGCGAAACGCAAATCTTCCCTGTTAGGTGGGACGAACATATAGAAAGGGTTTATGAGTACTATAATAAACTTGTGTCACCAAAACCTGCTACAACCCACTATAAAAAACGCTTTTGGCTAATTTTATCTGTAGGAATACTTGTTATTATTGCCGGGCTATTTTGGTTGGGCTATAAGACAATGATGTGAGGAGTATTTTATCTAGGTTCATCTTAGCACTATACACTAATTAACTAAAGCTGTTTTAAAGTATAAAAAAGCCGTTTTGTTTTATAAAACAAAACGGCTTTCCTAATACTTTTCTCTTATTAGAGTTGTTTACAAGTCTTTATAAGCCTTATTTATATTGGTAGCTATTTCTTTAAATTCTTCTGCCGACACACTTACTTTTTTGTCAAATCTTGTGTCTTCCATTTTATTTAATGGAATAAGATGTACATGTACATGTGGTACCTCCAAACCAACTACCGCCATTCCTACACGCTTGCATGGAATCGTTTTTTCTATAGCTAAAGCTACTTTTCTAGAAAATGCCATCAGTCCCATATAAGTTTCCTCATCTAAATCAAATATTTTGTCCACCTCTACTTTAGGAATACAAAGTGTATGTCCTTTGGTATTGGGTTGTATATCTAGGAATGCTAAAAACTCTTCTGTTTCTGCTACTTTATAGGATGGTAGTTCTCCTGAGATAATTTTTGAAAAAATACTTGCCATAACTATTCTCTAAAAATCTTTTTTACTTCAAATTTTACCATACCACTAGGAACTTGAATTTCAGCTATATCGCCTACTTCCTTTCCTAATAAACCCTTCCCTATAGGAGAGTCAACAGATATCTTTCCATTTCGCAAATTTGCTTCGCTTTGTGCTACTAGCTTATAGGTCATTTCAGCTCCATTACCTAGATTTTTAATCACAACACTGGAGTGTATCAATACCTTGGAAGTATCTAGCTGAGATGCATCTAATAGACGTGCATTCGCTAAGGTTTCCTCCATTTTAGAAATACGCAGCTCCAATAGAGCTTGTGCTTCTTTTGCAGCGTCATATTCTACATTCTCACTCAAATCTCCTTTTTCACGTGCTTCACCAATAGCCTGTGAGGCTTTTGGACGCTCTACATCTTTGAGGTAGTTAAGGTCTTCCCTCAACTTTCTTAACCCCTCTTCGCTGTAATACGATACTTTACTCATAACATCGATTTTATTCTACATAAATTATTTAATCTCTCCTATTTTGTTTTTATAATTCACTTTCCCATCCGACCTTATAAATAAATTCGAAAAGGTTTTCTAAAAAACCTTTTACAGTAAATAAAAATAAGTTCAGGAAGTAATGGTCGAGAAGTCACCTTACATATTAGATAATAACGCTAACTGCAAGAGCTTCAGTATATAAAAAACAAAAAATCCCACTATTTTCTGGGACATAAGAATACCAAATATAATAAATATTTAGTTCTAATCATTATTTTTGCTTTATCTTATATAAAAACTATTCTATGCGTCATCTAATTATTCTACTCCTGTTATCGCTATCTATCTCTTGTAGCAGTGATGACACCAAAAACTACAACAATCCTTACCTTATACCAACCACGGTAAACCTACAACTGAATCTAAATTTGCCACAGTACAATCAGCTTAAATATCCAGGAAATCACGTAACCATTTACCATCAAGGGATAAAAGGGATAGTGGTATATTGTGTGAACACCGATTTATATATAGCCCATGAATTAAGCGATCCAAACCATTTACCAAACGATTGTTCTACCATGACAGTAACCGGAGCTATAGCAAGTTGCCCTTGCCCAGAAGACGATAATTCGTATGATTTAATCACAGGACAACACACCTCAGCCGAAGAACAATACCCAATGTTGCAGTATAGAGCGAAACGAGAAGGAAACAGTATTCGTATTTATAATTAAAAAAACCTTGCCGTAATTATTGGCAAGGTTTTTTAATGAACTGCTTGTTATGAATCAACTAAAATAGAATATCTATCCCCACTAAGAAGTTTATCCCAGCTTGCGGATAATATCCTGCTCCCTCTACAGTACTAATCTGTCCAGGATTGGTGTAATCATCCTCGAAGGTATAATAGAATCCATTAGACTCGTACATTTTATCAAATAAATTATTCACCAAACCTGAGAAAGTAACGCTCTTAGCAAAAGCTTTTGGTTCCCATTTATAGCTAAGTTGAAGATCTTGAACAAAATAAGCATCCAGCTTTGACGCTGCTGTCTCCATGTTACCCATATACTGCTCGCCTACGTATTTAGACAAAAAGCCAACATTGAAATTACTCACAGGCTCGAATAACAACATGCTACTAGCCACTACCGACGGAGAGAAAGATAGATCGGTATCACCAAAGTTAACTAGTTCGCCATCCCACTCTGTTACAAAATCTTTATTCTTGTTTGTACTAAAAGTGGCATTGGCCATCCAAGCAAATTTTGATGAGAACTGATACGCGGCATCTAACTCTAGTCCCGCTCTATAACTCTTTCCACTGCTCATTCGTACTGGTCTTCCTGTATCGTCCAAATCTCCCGTAAGAATCAATTGATTTTTATAGTACATATAATATAAGTTCGAACTCAGTGTAAACTTCTCTCCGTTATATCGCCAGCCTAACTCGAAGTCATCTAAGGCTTCAGCAGTATCTATTCCTTCCTCAAAGTCCTGTCTGTTTGGCTCTCTATGAGCTTTTGCATAAGAAAAGTATAGCTGATTTGCATTGGACATTTGGTACGATATTCCTGCTTTAGGATTGAAGAATGAAAAGTCTTTATCGATAGCCAATTCAAACAAACTAGAGCTCATTCCATGGGTCTGGTAGTTTATAAATCTCCCTTGAACATCGGCGAAAGCTTTCCACTTATCATTTATACTATAATTTGCTTTAGCAAAAACAGTCCACTCTGTTTTACTTGCATCACTAAAATAGTATCGATCGCCTTTTTCGGTACCTGCCGCATGTTCTGCCCAAATTACTTCTCCAAAGTGATCTCCAGTATAATTACTGTAAAATCCACCCGCTGTAATTAGCCAATCTGTGTCTTTATACTCCACATTCGAGCTCACTACGTAGTAATCGTTGTCTAACCAACGACGTCTTATTAAGTCTGTTCTGTCTACTAATTCTCCGTTTACTTCATATGGCGTAAAACCATAGGTCGAGAATTTGTCGTTATCTCTATATTGCTCAAAATACCCTAAGCCTTTGGTGTAGTTTAAAGACACGTTCGTACTCCAAAGATGGTTTATACGTTGGTTCCAATGTAACTGATAATGTTCTTGTTTGTAATTATCCGTTTCATCTTCATAGAACTTCATATTACCATTCGCATCGAAATACATTCCTGCACTATTAAAAGTACGATCGTTTTTTAGGGTTTCCGCATCTATCCCATTCCACGCTTGGTAAGTCTGCTGATCGCCACCAAACATAATTGCTTTTATAAGTGTATTATCGGTTAAATATGCACCATGCAGATAGTAGGATTTTAAATCGGAAAACGCTCGATCTATATAGCCGTCGGATTTAATTTTAGATAGTCTACCGGCCATTTCAAATCGATCATCGATAAGTCCTGTACTAAATTTTGCCGTATGTTTCCAAGTATTAAACGATCCATAGGAGTTTGCTATAGATGCGTAAGGATCAGGTGAGACTGCATCGGTTTGAAGGTTGATACTTGCACCAAAAGCTCCTGAGCCATTGGTCGATGTACCTACCCCTCGCTGTAATTGCAAACCTTCTACCGAAGAAGTGAAATCTGGCATATTAACCCAAAAGGTTCCTTGACTTTCTGCGTCGTTATAAGGTATTCCATTTAGCGTGACATTGATTCGAGTAGCATCGGTACCTCTTACGCGTATTCCTGTGTAGCCCACTCCAGCACCTGCGTCGGTTGTGGTAACAACAGAAGGCAAAAAGTTCATCATAATTGGTAAGTCTTGCCCTAGATTGCGCTTGGCTAAATCCTCGTTGTCCATATTACTGTGGGTAATAGGTGAATCGGTTTCTACACGAACACCTCTAACAAGAACTTTTTCTAAAGTATGAGATCCAGTAGACATAACTACATTCATCTGAATGTTTTTGTTTACATCTAATTGTACAGTTTCTACTTTGTAGCCTAGCGAACTATACTCTAATTGATACTTACCTTTTGGCAGCGTTAGTGAATACGCTCCTTCATAATCGGTTACTGCTCCTATATTTTGCTCTAGCACCTCGACGTGAACCCCTAGAAGCGGTTCTCCTTGCTCATCGGTTACATACCCCGATACAGTGTAGTTCTGAGCAAAGATTGCAGTAACTGCAAAGAAAAATAGGTTGAAAATAATTTGTTTTTTCATTCGTAAAAAAGATTTTAATACGAATAAAAAGGGGCTATTATTCTAATAGTTTTTAATTATTTATAAGTAGCCAATGATATGCATAAAAAAACCTTTAGACATTTCTATCTAAAGGGTTGCGTATCATACCAAAACCACGGAATACTCCGCAATTTTTTTATTTCCCTTAGCAGCATTATCTGCCCAGGTTCATTGGGTATCATCTCAGCCATCGGATTTACCGATAAGCACCCCTTTATTGAGAATGGATGCAAATTTACTTAATTTTTAATCGGGAGCCAAACTCTATCGACTCTGTATTTATCTCTATATTTATCAAGGCTTTTACAATCTCGTGGTTTTGTTATAATTTTCGTTAAAGATTAGTGCGGTTTTATATTATTCATTTGCTATTGTGTAGATTTATATTTTACTATTATGAAAAAATCGCATTCTAAATTTCCTTTTAAAATAATCATAAGCTATATCGTTATCAGCATTCTTGCTGTTGCTGTAGCCTATGTTCTGTTTATGGAGTTTAGAACACTCACTAGAGCTGGCGAGCTAGAAAATCAAGTGCGATTTATAGATGCAGGATCCTTAATCAACCACGTATACGAAGTAGATAGCTATTCGCGAATTGCCTTACTTACATTTTCTGATTCCGACCACGATCTTTATAAAGACAAAGTAGATTCATTATTTAAACAAATCGATCAATTAAAACTGCTTACACAAAATGAGCAACAGCAAATACAATTAGATAGTGTAAAAACCCTTATAAATGGGAAGGATGACACGATAGAACAGCTCCGATTTTTAAAAACCACCTATAGTCAAGACACCTCCTTAGACGATATTCTAGAAGAATTTAAAAAGCTAGAAAACTCTATGGGAAAAATCACCCTAGATAATTTTGTTAAAGATCCTTCACGACTAAGTCCAGAAGAACGTGCTTCGTATATGGCATACATCAATTTCTTAAATGCCACAATCGACACCGATGAAAAAATAGCTGCCGATTTGGTAGAGTCTACTTTAGAGGCTACACGTTATATCGTAGCCGAAACCAAGAGGGTAAATTCTAGAGCAAGAAAACAATTAGAACAGAAAGAAAATGAGCTAATAAACACCGATCTAAACTTATCAAGTCAATTAAGAAAGTTGATTGCTGCTTTCGATGCTGAAGCCACCAAACTTCAGTTGGACAGGGAACAAAGACGAGAAGAAACCTATCAAAAAACCCTACGAACTCTTAAGATTTCAGGCGTTATTGGTATTATCCTCATCCTCTTTTTTATCTATCTTACCGTTACCGATTACTTTAAAGCGGAGGAGTTTAAAAAGAGCTTACAAGACGCAAAACAATACTCCGACGCTTTGGTTATAAGTCGCGAGCAGCTACTTAACACAGTAAGTCACGATTTAAAAACTCCTCTACATAGCCTTTTAGGATTCTCGCAATTGCTAGAAAAGTCAAATCTAGATAAACAACAATCCTACTATGTAAATCAATTAAGCACAAGCGCCAATTATGCCAATAAACTTGTAGAAGATTTATTGGATTATTCACGGTTAGATGCCGGATCGCTAATGCTTAACGAAGCTCGCTTCTGCTTGAGTGATTTAATAACTTCTATAGCACAATCGAATCACACCATTTATGCCAATAAAGACATAGAGTTAAAGCTTAGTATTCCACCACAAATTATTGATAAATGGTATATAAGCGATCCTATCCGATTGCAACAGATATTGAATAATCTGATTAGCAATGCATTTAAATTTACGGAACGAGGCGAAGTCAAAATAGATATTAATCCTTTAAAAATAGAAAAGGAAATAGAGTGGCTACAGATAGTTATTATCGATACAGGCATTGGGATTCCAGAAAATCAAATTGATAGTATTTTCGATGAGTTCATCCAATCAGGCACCACCACGCATTCACAGTTTTCTGGATCAGGTTTAGGACTTACCATTACTAAAAAGCTCGTTCAACTGTTAGGTGGAAGCTTAAAACTTGAAAGCACACAAGGGAAAGGAACTAGTGTTTTTTGTGAAATTCCATTAAAACAAAGCTCATCACAACATAAACAGGACAAAACAAAAGAAGTTCAAGGCACTAAAACACCAAAAAAGGCTTTAATTTTCGATGATGATTCGAGCATGTTAACCGTATTAAAAGAGTTGCTTGCTAGTATAGATATTGAGGTAATAGCTTATACGAACTATAAAGATGCTGAAAAACTTTCCTTAGCCTATGACTTCGTGCTTACGGATATCCAAATGCCGGAAGTGGACGGTTTTAAAGTGCTGAAAAACCTTCAAGAAAAAGGAGCTTTAGATTATAAGCAACAACCCATAATCGCTATGACCGGAAATACAGAATTGCCAACTAAACATTATACGAACTTAGGGTTTGCTACAGTTTTAAAAAAGCCGTTCACTCTAAATATATTAGTAGAAACTCTTCAAAGTTATTTTCCAAAATGGGAAGTTAAGAATGCTGTTACCTTGCCACTTACAGAAACGGAAGAAAGAAATTCACCTCTTTATTCTTTGCGGCAGCTAGAGGTGTTTTTGGATTCTAAAGAGTCTCTAGATGAGATATTAGAGGTGTTTAGAAAGGAAACAGTGAAAAATATGGAGCAACTAAAAATCGCAATAAATATCTCAGACTTTGGCCAGATTGAGCATGTTGCCCATAAAATGAAAACCATGGCAAAGCAAATAGAAGGAAAGTATATATTGCCAATACTCTACGATTTAGATTCGCCATTAGTAAAGCATCTTTCCAAGAAAGCTTTATTAGAAAAGTATAAGCAATTAGACTTCGAGTTTTCCCGTATTTTTGAAGCTATGCAACAAGATTAATAGTTGTCTAGTCCGTATTGCTTTAATTTGTTATACAAGGTTTTTCTAGCAATATTGAGCAGTCTAGCTGCCTCCGATTTGTTGTTGTTGGTTTTTTCTAAAGCTTGAATAATAGATTGCTTCTCATGTTCTTCTTTAGACAACATTACTTCAATCGAGCTTTTCTGAGGTGTTTCATGTTGCACTTCTTTTGGGATGACCTCTAGGGGAATAAAAGAGTCAGTGGTAAGTAAAACCGCTCTTCTTATAATGTTTCTTAACTCTCTTAGATTACCTGGCCAAGAGTAATTGAAAAATACACGTTGCGCTTCGGCACCAAGTCCCAACACCTCTTTATTTAGAGTCTTATTAGCTTCTTGCAAGAAAAAATCTACAAATAATAGCAAGTCTTCTTTTCGTTCTCGCAGTGGTGGAATTTCCACGGAGAATTCATTTAGCCTATGATACAAATCCTCTCTAAATCGTCCCTCTTCCACTGCTAGTAACAAATCTTCGTTAGTAGCAGAAACAATGCGAACATCAACTTGAATTTCCTTATTGCCACCTACGGGTTTTATCTTTCGTTCTTGAAGAGCACGAAGTAATTGCATCTGGTTTTGATAGGATAGGTTTCCAACTTCATCAAGGAAAAGAGTACCTCCATTTGCCGCTTCAAAATGCCCTTTTTTGTCATTAATCGCTCCTGTAAAACTTCCTTTTATATGTCCGAAAAATTCGCTGGCCGCTATTTCTTCAGGAATTGCACCACAATCCACAGCTACAAAAGGTCCACTCTTTCGCTTGCTTTGATTGTGAATTGCTTGTGCTGCTACCTCTTTCCCTGTACCGCTCTCCCCTTCAATAAGCACACACATTTCTGTAGGGGCTACTAGTTTTAGGTGTCTATTAAATTCGATAGAGGTTTCACTATTCCCTAAGACAACATCTGTATTATTTCCTTTTGGCTTAGGTCGACTTGAAGTTTTTAAATCTTCGGAGGACTTAGATTTGGTTATTTCGGAATGCTTAGCGACCGGTTTCTCCATAGCCTGCTCCATAACCATAAGTAACTCTTCTGGTCGGAATGGTTTGGAAATATAATCTGCTGCACCTCTTTTTATAGCCTCTACCGCGGTAGTTACGTCGGCATAACTAGTCATTAGTATAGTAGGTGTGGGTGGCGTATGTTTTCGAGCAATTTTTAAAAGTTCCATGCCCGAGTCATCTGGTAATTTTAAGTCGGTAATCAACAAATCAAAATGATTGTTCGTTAACATCTCCCTTGCTTGCTTACCTGAAGTACTCAAGGACACCTCGAATTTCTTACGTTCTAAGAACAGTTGCAGCATTTTCCCGAATGCTAAATCATCCTCTATTATTAATATTTTATTTTCCATAGCTAAGCTTGGATGCAAAAATACAAATTATCCAACAGAAGCCTTTGTCTATAAAATAAAAAAGTGAGCGTCTTAGAAACGCTCACTTTGGAGTAAAAAACTTAGTCTTAGTAAGGTAAGCTAAGTCTTTAGTATACTCCCCCCTTTTATTATATATCAGAATCTACTATTTTATAGTTATCTAATATATAGAAACATTCGTTCCATAGAGACAGATATTCGGGCCTAAAGCGCAAAACCACTCCAAAAATTTGAATAACAATAGGTTACAATTTTAAAACCTATTTTACTCTAGCATTTGAAATGTGTAATAACATGTGCAGTGTAACTGAATTACACATCTTAATTTATTGTATTACACAGAAGGTGTAACGCTATTTTGCATCGGTACTACGCTATGTTATTTGTTAGGAATTAATTTATTTTAAGAAGTTTATTGATATGTGAAATAGCATAGTCTAGACGTTCTTTTTCATTTCCTTTTACTATGATATATGGGAGATTGTAATCGATTAACTTTTGTTCGAATAATACAAACATATCTTTTCTGTTCTCTGGTCTGTCACGAAAAGCGTCGACCTCCCAAGGAACATCGATATAAGTAAGGATATATAATTCGTATTTATTTTTTCTTGCGTAGGTAGAAATAACCTCAGGACATCTTTCAAAGTAATGCTCGGCATATACTTCAAGCTCTAACAAGTTAGTATCGCAAAACAGGAGTTTATTTGCTGTTTTTGACAAAGTGTTTTCCGATTCTATTTGACCTTTCGCTATAGTTTCCAATTCCTTATACGCCACTATCTCTTCACCTGGAACCATAATTTTCTTTTCCAAGAATGTTCGCATATATTCTGGAACCCATTGGGTATTATAATGAGCAGCTAATTGCTTTGCAAGAGTTGTTTTCCCAGTCGACTCAGGGCCGTAAAGTACAACTCGCATTATACTACTATTTCTTTGCTTAAACTCTTTTTCCATGCTTGGTATCCTTTATATGCAATAAAAGTAAATATGAGGTATTGAAAACTCGTAAAAGTAAATCCTTTATAGAAATACAAAGGAATAGATATAAAATCTCCAACAATCCAATATAGCCAATTTTCAATTTTCCTTTTTGCCATTAACCACATTCCTACAAAGAATATTCCTGTGGTAATCATATCCACATAGGCTGTGTCACTATCAAGTTTGTCAAACCACCAATAAACTAGATAAACAAATAATACGGCTGCAATAAATAGAAATATCGATATCAGATGCTCTTTTTTTGTTGTTTTGCTTATCGGAGATTCAGGAGTTGAACCATCATCTGTTGTCCGTGTCCATACATACCATCCATAGATACTCATACTAAAGTAATAGCCATTGATTAACATATCGCCTAGCAAAGTCCACTTGAATAATAGATAAACAAAAATCGCTGTGCTGATCATTCCTGTCGGGAAAACCAGAGTATTGTTTTCTTTAGAGTACCATACCGATAAGAATCCAAAAACAACAGCGATTATTTCTAACGAAATATCTATGGTAGCATAGTCGCTATATTGAGAAAATAAGAACTGAAAAACCTCATTCATTAATATTCGTGTTTCGATTGGCGATCCGATTTATTTTCGAAACGCATTTTCTAAAATTTTAGCAAAATTACAGAAGTTTTTTAAGAGGAAGTGTCTAGAATGGGATATACATACGCACAGGAAAAGTCTTCAAATTCAATAAAAAACACTTCATAATCCAATTTCTGACCTCTAAACTCAAGTGTAGCACGTGTTTGGGAATCACCTAAGTCAAAGTCATGTACATTTATATGGTTTAAAAAACTCACGCCTTGCGTAGAGAAGGATTTATAAACAGATTCTTTTGCAGCCCAGACTAAGGTGAGTTTCCTAATTATTGCATCGTCATTTGCTAAGGTTCGGTATTCACTAATGGGTGTAAACTTATTGGCTATCCTAATAATTTTTTCACGTTGCTTTTCGATATCCACTCCAAAGGACTTATCACCTACTAAAACTGCAGCAAAATTATGAGAATGCGATATAGTTATATGTTTTCCGTTGCGCAGCAGAGGTCTTCCTGAGTTTTTATATTGCAATGCAGCATCGGTATAACCAAACTCTTTAAGCAATTGACGAACTGCCAAATACCCTTTTTTATGCACAAGGCTCTTCATGTTTTCTAGCCTATCTTTGGATTCTGGAGTAAGTTCAAGACCGTCATATAGCTCCTCTATACTTTCCTCTATCTTCCAGACTAGTAACTTACTTTTTTTTCCAATTGTTATAGTTTTATAAATCGCCATACAGTCTATTAAATTATATGTATTTTTGCACTGAGTTTTGAATAAAAATTCGTAATACAAAGAAATAATTAATCTATTCAAATATACTAATATGTCTACGAAAACATCACCTTACGTTGCTTATAAAGTAAAAGACATCTCCTTGGCAGATTGGGGAAGAAGAGAAATCGAGTTGGCCGAAGCTGAGATGCCAGGATTGATGGCATTACGTGAAGAATACAAAGACGAACAGCCTTTAAAAGGCGCAAGAATTGCTGGTTGTTTACACATGACCATACAAACCGCTGTTCTTATTGAAACACTTGTTGCACTTGGTGCGGAAGTAACGTGGAGCTCGTGTAATATATTCTCTACACAAGATCATGCTGCAGCAGCTATTGCAGCGGCAGGAATTCCAGTTTATGCATGGAAAGGCATGACCGAAGAAGAATTTGATTGGTGTATTGAACAAACTCTATTCTTTGGAGAAGACAGAAAGCCATTAAATCTTATTTTAGATGATGGTGGAGATTTAACCAATATGGTGTTGGATAAATATCCTGAGCTTACCGAAGGGATCAACGGAATATCCGAAGAAACAACAACTGGAGTACTTAGACTTTATGAGCGCGTAAAGAATGGCACCTTACCATTGCCTGCTATAAATGTAAACGACAGTGTTACCAAGTCGAAGTTCGACAACAAATATGGTTGTAAAGAAAGTGCAGTGGATGCTATCCGTCGTGCAACAGATTTAATGCTTGCTGGAAAGCGCGTAGTAGTTTGTGGTTATGGAGACGTTGGGAAAGGAACCGCTGCTTCGTTTAGAGGTGCAGGCTCAATTGTAACTGTAACTGAAATCGATCCAATCTGTGCATTGCAAGCAGCAATGGACGGTTTTGAAGTGAAGCGGTTAGAGACTGTAATAGGTACTGCCGATATTGTTATCACCACCACAGGAAATAAAGATATCGTTCGCGGTGAACATTTCGAAGCGATGAAAGACAAAACCGTAGTGTGTAACATTGGGCATTTCGACAACGAAATCGATGTAGCTTGGTTAAACAAACATTATGGCGATACAAAAATTGAAATAAAACCACAGGTTGATAAGTACACTATAGATGGTAATGACATAATATTATTAGCCGAAGGTAGGTTAGTAAACTTAGGTTGTGCTACTGGTCATCCTAGTTTTGTAATGAGTAACTCTTTCACTAACCAAACTCTTGCACAAATCGAACTTTGGAACCATCGTGAAAAGTACGATAACGAAGTATATATGCTTCCTAAGCATTTAGATGAGAAAGTAGCTATGTTACACTTAGAAAAAATTGGAGTGGAACTAACCAAGCTATCAGAAGACCAAGCGAAATATATTGGTGTAAAAGTGGAAGGACCATTTAAGTCGGATCACTACCGCTATTAATAGTAAACTATAGATTTAAAATATATTACATGGCTCAGATTTAGCAATTTGAGCCATGTTTTTTTATTGTATAAGTTAGGCCATTTGGCAAAATAAAAAACCCTATACTTTTTATAGTATAAGGGTTTTATTTTAACAGAAATTCGTAGTAGTTAATTATCTAATAGCCATCATGGTTTTCCCGTTTTGGAACATTGCATGGTTAAGCATTAACATTCCCTCTTCTTGTGAAGTCATCTCATCGATTTCGACAGTTTTATTCGGAAGGAATACCAAATATTTTCCATCTTCGAAAGAGCTTAACTTAATGTTTTCTCCATCTTTAACAGCGTACCACGCTTGTTCTTCTACGTTGTAGTTTAGCTCTAGAGCCTCGCCTTTTTTAGGTCCTTCGATTACTGCCATTTGCATTTTATTTTTCATGGCTCGCATTTCGATTAAGTTTCCTTCGTGTTCGATTGTTTGGATTTCCATATCGCCTTCGTTCATTGCCAATGGATTGGAACCTGACCAGAATTCGATAAGGTTAAAAATCACCACATCACCAAAAACGAATAGCGGATATACTGGAACAATATTCATAGCCCAGAATAGCACGTTATTCACAAATTTATTGTCTGACACCGATTCATTCCAATGCTTTAAACTAGTGACTGCATGGAACGATCCTAAACAGCTTGTAGATAAAATAGCCGCTGCTAAAGCCACACTCATAACTAACTTTCTCATATTGTTGTTTTTATTGTTATTACAAATACAATTTAACTTATTAAATCTTAACATAAAAAAAAACTTCCCACAATTGTGAGAAGTTTTTGTTTTATTTAAACAACAATTAATGTTTATGCTTCCGTAAATGGTTCTACTGAAACATAGGATTTGTTGTTTGCTTTTTTAGCGAATTTTACTACGCCATCTATTTTAGCATGAAGCGTATGATCTTTGGAAGCATACACATTCTCTCCTGGATTGTGTGCTGTTCCTCTTTGTCTAACGATAATGTTACCGGCTCTAACTGCTTGTCCACCAAACACTTTAACCCCCAATCTTTTCGAGTGGGAATCTCTACCGTTTTTAGAACTACCTACACCTTTTTTATGTGCCATAATTTATAGTTTTAAATTCTTTGTTTAATGATTATTCTACTCCGCCATCTAGCTCGTCTTGCCAAGCTTTTAGCTCCTCCCACTTACCTGCAGCAGCTAATTCTGCTTGCTTAGGCCATGTAGTAGTAACCAAGTGCGACAATGTAGAGCTTTCGTTCGTTAGAATTTCTTTAATCTCTTCGGCCGTTTTCTTTGCTAGTTTAGCAAAGGTATCTACTCCTGCTTTCACAAGAGCTTCAGATGCTTTTGGTCCAAGACCTTCAATCTTCTTTAAATCATCCTTTTTTGCCTTTGGAGTTGTAGCTTTAGGGGTTTCCTTTTTAGAAGCTTCTTCCTTTTTAGCTGTGGTTTTCTTTCCTCCAAAAGTGATGTCTTCAATAAGAATTTCTGTAAGTGCTTGTCTGTGACCTTTTTTCACACGGTAGCCTTTTCTACGTTTCTTTTTGAAAACTATTACTTTGTCACCTTTTAGGTGCTCCAAGACTTTAGCTCCTACTTGAGCTCCGTCTATAGCCGGGGCGCCAACGGTTACTTCTCCACCATTATCAACTAGCAATACTTTATCAAAAGTAACAGAAGATCCTTCCTCTGATGCTAAGCGGTGAACGTATACCTTTTGGTCTTGCGCAACTTTAAATTGCTGCCCTGCTATCTCTACAATTGCGTACATAGCGTATTTTTTAATTTAATAATATACCATCCTTGTTCTATACAAGGCATAAAATCATGCAAATATAATAATTATATCTATAGACAATAGTAATTATGGAGTTTTTATTTCCTTTAACGAGTAATATGTAATTACATCACGAAAGTGTAAGCCCTTATAAACCATCAACCTACTACAGCCAGTTCTAGAGAAAACTGATTTAAAGCAACTTTGGGTTATTGTTATAAAATGAGAAGAGGGCAACCTCTCTAGATTACCCTCTTCTAATTAATTTAATTATCGGTACGCCGTTATTTTTTCACAAAACGCACTGTACCTACAACTCCATCTACCTTTACTTTTAGTAGGTAGGTAGCAGTTGATAGACTACTAACATCTAAAGTAATCTCTGCATCGTTAAACTTCTGCGTCATTACTAGTTGCCCTAAGACATTGTACACTTGAACTTCTTCGATAACCTTTGCAGCACTTAAATATAAATCGGTGCTTACTGGGTTAGGGAATACCTCTAAGCTTCCAAAGTCAAAGTCGCCTATACTAGCAATATCTTCGGTTGTAAACGTAATCACGTCAGAAGTAGCGGTTTCTCCTTCGCCACAATCAGAAGTTACATATACATTGTATTCTGTTAGATGGGTCAATCCTGTTACCTCAACTGTAGTGACATCAGCAGTTACAGTTTCGGTGAAGACTGGTGTATCATTACTTACATTTGCATCAGCCTCATAAACATCTACAGTATAACCATCGACTGCAGTAGCTGAAGCGGTCCAACTTACAGTTGCGGTTTCAGCAGTAACATCCGTTACTTCCACATCGGTTACAGCATCACAAACAATTGCTTCTGTTGTGAATGTGAACGCATCTGAGTCCATAGTAACTTCACCACAGTCGGAGGTTACAATTACATCGTACGAGGTATCTGCTTCTAATCCTGTTAAGTCTACAGAAGTTTCAGTAGCTGTAGCAGACTCCGTAGCAACAAGATCGGTAGTACCAGTCTCGTATATCCCTAAAGTCGCAACAGCATAAATAAAACCTCTGCAATCCTTGTAAAACAAAGGACTGAGAGGTTTTTAGGTTTCACCTAAATGGTGTATATTTAGATTTACTACAAAAAAATATATACCATGGATA
>Ga0209487_1000529_pt1 | contig 34560 bp, 33 predicted proteins | sample Poulit2012_FD_187524 | JGI IMG/M metagenome (GOLD analysis project Ga0209487, IMG submission 187524) | Agricultural soil microbial communities from Georgia to study Nitrogen management - Poultry litter 2012 (SPAdes) (version 2) | ecosystem: Environmental > Terrestrial > Soil > Agricultural land...
TTGAATAACCTAATTCTAAAAATCTTGAGACGCTTAAAACCATTAATTTGGCTATTGAAACAGGATTTAGTTGCTTTATAAAGTAGAAGTCATTTTTGCTTTGATCTATTATTAAATGCTTACCTTCATTAATCCTATGAGCATTTAATATGATTTGACTTGTTTCGGCTTGTCTAAATATCTCGTTTAATTCAACTGTAGGTAATTTCGCTTTAATAATGTCACTTAAAACATTACCCGCAGAAACAGAAGGTAACTGATTAACGTCACCTAAAAACAACACTTTAGTATCATTATCTAAAGCAGATAAGAGCCAATAAGTTAATCTTAAATCAGCCATAGACCATTCATCTAAAATGATTAAATCTGCTTCTAATTTATTACTTTCATTGTAGTCAGGTATTTCACCTTGAACATAACCAATCATTCGATGAACAGTGCTTGCTTCTTTACCAGTAGCTTCTTCCATCTTTCTACTTGCCCTACCTGTCGGAGAAGCAAGTTTGATAATAGGCTCGTTATAAACTTTTTTAAAAACTTCTATAATAGCTCTTAAAGTTGTTGTTTTCCCTGTTCCCGGTTTACCTGTTAAAATCAAAATGTTTTCTTCAACAATTTTATTAATAGCTTCTTTTTGTTTTTCTGTAAGGATAATACCATTATCCTTTTGGTATTTTTTAATGTGTTTATTAACATTAGGCATAGCTCCGCCATCCCTAGATTCTCTCAAAATTGAAAGTTTCTGGGCTATATATGTTTCATATGTGAAATAATTTATTGGATAAACTTTATGTTCTTCAAACATAACTTCTTGTTCTTCTAAGCTATACAGAACATCTACTATTTTCTCTCTATCTACTAACTCATTCTCGTCAAATGTATTAGCATTTAATGTCTTCAAAGTTTCTTTGATCAATAAATTTTCATCTATAAAAGAATGTCCATTACTATTGCATAATCTATTTAGAGTGTGTATTAAACAAGCACTCATTCTATACGTTGAATTCTTACTTAATCCCATATCCAAAGCAATTGTATCTGCTTTTTCAAAACTTATACGGTCTACTTCCATGATTACATAAGGATTTCTTTTAACTTTATTTAGTGTCTCACTTCCAAACTCCTTAAAAAGTTTCATGCAAGTGTTTGGTTTTATCTTAAACACACTTAACTCTTTGATAATGTCTTGAACCTCAAAGACTTCTTGAATAGCGTTAGCAATATCGTTTGCACTTTTTTCCCCTATACCTCTTATAGATTTCAGTACCTTTGCACCTTTATCTTTAATAACATTAACAGCATTACTTCCTAGTTTTTCAACAATACGTTCTGCTCTTTTCTTTCCGACACCTTTAACTAAACCGCTTGAAAGAAAACTCAACGTTTGCTCTTTAGTACTTGGTATAGGTCGTTCCCAACTACTTACCCTAATTTGCCAGCCATATCTAGAATGTTTTTCCCAGAGTCCATGAATTGTAATTTTATCTTTTTCTTCTATGCCATAAAAGTCACCAATAAAAGTTACAGTTTTGTTGCTTGATTTCAAATGCCCAATTATAAATTGGTCTTTCTGAAAGAGTATCCGTTCAATAACTCCTGTTATCTTTACAGTCTTATCGTTTTTACACATGGACGGAAACTTCCGACTCTGTTTTTATCAATCGACTGAACCTATCAATGAAGTCCCTTTCAGAAAGTTTGACTTCTCCTCGTTTAACTTCATCTTCACTTAATAATGATTTAAATAATTTTAGTGGCATAGAAACTCTTTTTCTTCCTCTCTTAACAAAGGCTTTAACTTTGGATAGTAGAGAGTTTGGCTGGGTTTCGTTATTTTCTAAGAAGTTTTTGATTTTTTCAACAACATTTATGTGCAAGTTATCTAATTCTTCTTTTATTGTTTCTTTCTTTTCGTCATTGGTGTCTTCTTTATCATTGAGCATAATTAATAATCTTTCTTGCTTTTCTTTGATTTCCTCATAAGTTAATTCTTCTTCAAATACAATCTCTATGTTTTCTTCGATGATATTACTGAAGAAGAACTCTACTTCTTCTTGTGGAATGGGATCAAATCCTAATACTGACTGTACGAGTGGTACTTGATTGATTAGATGGTACAGTTCATCTGGTAAGTATAAGGAATTCCACTTTAGTTCCACTAAAATGTATCCGCATAATACAGAAGCTACTTCCTTTGAGTTGTTTCTAATTTCTTTAAGTTCTTTTTCCAGTTGATTAATTTCTTGTTTGTAATAGTTTTTTAATTTTTCATAGTCTGAACCGCTATATCTTTCAAGCGCTTCTAATTGATGTCTTTTATTTGTGATTGCATTTCTTAGGCTTTCTTTTTGTAAGTGAGATTGAATATCCTCTTCTACAATGTCAAAATCATCTAATAAGAGAGAATTTTCGTGGTCGTTTTCACTAATGATTTTAGTGTGTGTTTCATTAGCGTAAATTCCCTTAACTAAATCATAGCTAGCACTCTCAAGTACATATTTCAACATTTCTTTAGCCTTTGTTTCACTACCCGTCTTCACTTGAATAGCAAACATAGAACCCATAAATAGACACCCTTTCTTTTACTTAACGTTGTTTTTAATAACGTTAAATTATATAAATAAACTTTTTGTTTATAGTAACACAAAAAAATAGAATATCTATATATTGATTAAACTATTTGTTTTTTACTTAATTATATTTAATTCAGTTTTAAACGTTACGTTGTATCTTATATTATGAATTATAAGCGAGCATTTACCCCCTGTCAACGCTTTGTACAAGGAATAATTTTAGATTTTATTGAAAATCTCATTAAAATTATCTTCTAGAAACTCACTCATTTTACTTGCTTGAAATACCCAATTTTCGCCTCTTGTTCTTGGATATACAACAAAACCACCACTTTCGGAATCTAAAATATTTCTAAAAGCAGGCTCCAGTAAAATATTATCACGTATCCAGTCACGACTTTTACCTAATCTTTTTTCTAGATCAGCCATTGTCCACCAATGAGCTTTATCTAGTTCCTTTTCATTTTCTTTTAATCGTAGGTATTCAACTCTTTCTAATAAAACATAGTCATCGGGAATAGTTACCTTTAGATCAATTTCTAATTCCTTAATTTTTTGCATAATGTTTACCTCTCCCCTTCTTGTTTTTAAAAATACTGTCCTCTTGTTTATTTATATAGAGAAAAGATATTATACAATAGCAATATAATAAACGTTTTGTTTATAGTCAATCAAAATACGTTTTATTTCTGCAATATGTTTATTAAAGCTTTCAACAATGCATTTATAACTGATATGAAGTAAAATGTATTTAAACTTAACGTCGATAATGGAAGGAGTGTATATGTTCAATGACTTTAGGCAGAAGATTGAGGGGGATAAGAGAAGCACGGAAAATACCTCAAAACAAAGTAGCTGACGATCTCAATATTAGTAATCAAGTTCTTTCAAATTATGAAAGAGATGTAAGAGACCCTAATACATTTATTTTAAAACAATTAGCTGAATATTATAATGTTTCAACAGACTACTTATTAGGATTTACAGATAACCCAACACCTTTAAATGATAAGGATTTAGAATTTTTAAGTGCAATCAAGGATCCAAATTTAAGAATTTGGTGGGAAGAGTTACCCCACACAGAAACTGAAAAACTAAAGGCATTAAAAGAAATATGGGAAGCATTTGAAAAGGAAGATGATCCGAATTTAAAAACTTGGTGGGAAGAGTTACCCCACACAGATATTGAAAAACTTAAAACTCTAATAGAGATATGGCAAGTATTAGAAAGAAAGGATGAATAAAACAAATATTTTTATTACTTTTAATTAAACGTTTTGATTATTAACTCATTGTTTTGTATGTATTTTCTACAAAATGATGAGTTTTTTATTAGACAAGTATAAAATATGTTATATAATAATAAACAGTTCCATTTTCTAGTAATAAAGGACTAATAAAAAAAGGGGGGTGATGATATGCGAGATGAAATTGCTGAAGTTATGAGATTATTGGAAGAAAAGTATAACGTAAGAATATATTTTTATAATAGCATTAGTAACATGAATACTTTTAAAGGTAGGTATAATATTTTTATTAATGAAAACCTTTCAACAGAAAAAAAGATGGAACTTATCAAGAAATATTTACTAATAATAAATGAGAATGAAACTGAAAAAGTAGAAAAGAGATTAATACAGTTAACAAAATAAAGGGGGAAAAAGTAATGGCTTCATTTCAAAAAAGGGGAAAATCATGGCAATACACCGTCAGCCGATATGTTGATGGAGTTTATAAACCTATTAGAAAAAGCGGGTTTAGAACGAAAAGAGAAGCTGAAAGAGAAGCAAGAAAGGTCGAAGCTATGTTAGATAGTGGAGTTAATTACGACTTCAGGAATGAAGTGTTTCACGAATATTTTAAAACGTGGTATGAACTAACAAAAAGGAATTTAGCTGAAATCACCCTAAGTAATTACAGACGAACCTATGATTTAATTAAAAAGCATTTTAGGTATATGACTTTAGGTAATATAACCACTTTAGATTATCAAAAGTTTATTAACAAGATTGGTGAAACAAGAGCATTAGAGACTATTTCTAAAACTCATACACATATAAGAACAGCAGTAAGGACTGCAATAAATGATGGTTATATTTCAAGAGATTTTACGAAGAATATAGAATTAAACTATGTGAACCCTGCACGTAGTAATGAAGAAAAATATTTGAATTATGAAGATAGTATTATTTTACTAAATAAAATTAAGGATAAAATTAAAAGAAATGAAGCTAGATTAACCCATTATTTGATTTTACTAGGTTTAACAACAGGATTAAGGTTTGGTGAACTAGTTGGTTTAACTCGGAACGACTTTGATTTCGATAATGAAACATTAAACATTGATAAGACTTGGGGATATTATAAAGATGCTCCAGAGGGTTTTGGAGAAACAAAAAATAAGCAGTCTATTCGAAGAATTTCTGTAGATGAATATACATTAAATGCATTCAAAGATTATTTTGAAAAGACAGAGATAGAAGAAGAAAACAAACATGAATTAGTATTTTTCAATAAAGCTGATAGCAAATATAAAGTCATCAGTAATTCCTATGCAAATAGGGTACTTGGCAATCTATTAAGAACATTAAGCATAGTACCAATTATTTCAATGCATGGTTTAAGGCATACTCATGCGAGCCTTCTACTTTACAGAAAAGATATTTCCGTTAATTATATAAGCGAGAGACTGGGTCACGGTAGTGTGACTACAACGTTGAGGAAATATGCTCATGTGATAAGAGAATTAAGGGAAGAAGACGAAGCAAGTTCTAAAGAAGTTATCTCTGAACTCTTTGAGAAAGACTTTGAATCTCCGGACAAAGATTAAAAAGTCTTTTTATTTGTCCCTTCCCATTCTGATGCTGTAAAAAAATATATTGTTAAATAATTCTCTTTTTGTTTTTGCCTGTAAATCCAATGACAGTTCGATTTACAGGCAAAACACTTTAAAAACATTGATAAAACTATAAAAATACAAAAAATCGTTTTTATTCTACTAGTAAAATTTGTGTATTTTTGTTGAAGATATATTTTCATCTAATCGTGCCAAAACCTGATAACCATGCGGTTTATGCAAGTTAATTATGTGTGTATTTTGTGTAGTGTTTTTGTTTCATTTTCTTGAAAAAAGAGGGTTATTTTGTGAAAAAAATTGAGTTTTTTCCTTCTTAAATTACTTTTTTAAAATTGTTAAAAATATTGTTGTTTTAGTGTTTAAATTAATAGTTATGTGTAGTATTTGTGTAGCAAATTTTCAAAACTAATCGGAACTGGTCGGAACTCAAAAAAATGGGAGTTTTTCGTAAAATCGCTATAACCCTTGATTTGATAGGGTTTTTAGTGTATTCCTCAACCGACTCATCGGCACTCAACCGAACTGAAAAAGTATAGAAAAGGAGGAAGAGGGATTTGAACCCCCGCGGGCTTTGACACCCCTTGCGGTTTTCAAGACCGCCCCCTTCAACCAGACTTGGGTATTCCTCCAATTAAAAATAAATGGTGGACCCTGCAGGATTCGAACCTGCGACCAATCGGTTATGAGCCGATCGCTCTGACCAGCTGAGCTAAGGGTCCAGTAATCTTTTTTAGATGGGGCGACCGGTGGGATTTGAACCCACGAGTGCCGGAGCCACAATCCGGTGCGTTAACCGCTTCGCCACGATCGCCATAATAAGTAGCGGCGGAGGGAATTGAACCCCCGACCTAACGGGTATGAACCGTTCGCTCTCGCCAGCTGAGCTACGCCGCCATATTAGAACTCCACAGGTAGGATTCGAACCTACGACTGATCGGTTAACAGCCGATTGCTCTACCACTGAGCTACTGTGGAATATATCGTTAAGAGACTAATAAAGTTTGTTTATTAGCGACAAGATATAATTTAGCATGTTTTAAATTTTATGTCAAGAAATTAAAGTTTTAATTGGATGAAGAACAAATTCACCATGATTATACTAACACGATGCTACTATATATTCAAATATTATCTTTACAAGTATCTATCAAATATTTACGGGGATTATTCCCACCTTCAAATTTTCAACAGTACTTTTACTGAAAAAAATTAACTTGCACCATAAAATGACAATATTTTCATGTAAACAGTGCTCAATTTGATTCTAGTTTTTGAGATAAAAAACCTAGGATACTGGAGTATCTTCTCATAATTCTTAATCTAGCAATTGCCTAATATGGCAACTATATCTATATGCTTCGGAAATATACTTCGCTTTCTGCGGGCAAGGAAGAATTGTAGTTCATGCTACCTCGATGAGCCAGTCTACTGGCTTCACCTAAGCCTTCCTCCAGCAGGAGTCTACATGTATTTCCTACACGAAAATTAGTTTACCTTTAGATTTGCATCCATCCTAATATACTTTTCAGGTTGTTTGAATATCCAGCAAGCCACGTAAAGCTCTTATATAGAGTTTATGTTGTTCAGCGTCTATATTCGATTCCAATTAATTTTAGTCAAACACTAATTTCATTAATATGATTACACTGAGAATGCCAATTTTAAGTTTTCTTTGCTTAAACCCAGTATGGCAAATGTGAAAAGCCTTTTTAAATATATAGTTTGCTGAATATTATAACTAATTGCCCGTAAACATTTTACTCTCACCTTTATACTCGTTCTCCGAGTACCTCTTCTGCAATGTTTACAGCATGGTCACCAATTCGCTCTAAATTACTAATAATATCTACAAAAACAATTCCTGCTGATGGATTACAAATACCTTTATTCATTCGTTTTATATGACTTTTTCTAAATCGTCTTTCCAAATAGTCGATTTCATCTTCTTTCTTAACAACCATCATAGCTTGTTCACTACTCATTTCTTCTAGTGATTTAATCGCTTGATCCACAGTTTCGAGGACTAAATCAAACATTTCATTTAATTCTAATTGAGCAGTATCTGTTAAACTTACTCTTTTATCCTTTTTAAAGGTTATCAGTTCAATGATATTTTCAAAATGGTCACCAATACGCTCAATATCCCTTACTGAATCCATAAGCGCTGTATGTTTTCTACTTTGAGGTTCAGTTAAAGTAGCACTTGAAATCCCAACTAAATACTTTGTAATTTCTCTGTCTAAATTATTAAGAGCGCCTTCAATTTGCAATGCAATTTCTGCATGTTCCTGTTCCGATGTTTGTAAATAGTTTTTTGCTTCTTTTAAACCTCGTTTTGCATACTCACCCATATGGACAACTTCCTTTTTGGCTTGCGATAAAGCTAAGGTCGATGATTGCTCTAAAAAGAGTGGATCTAAATGTTTTGGTGTATACTCTATAATTAAGTCTTCACCAGGGATCATTCGGGTAACTACCCAAGCTAAAAGAGCAATGAAAGGAAACTGTATAATTGTATTTGTTATATTAAATGTTCCATGCGCAAAAGCAATTGTCATTTCTGGATTTAAGGAAAGTGAACTTTGTAAAAATGCGGTAAAATTTGTAAAAACTCCTAAAATTAACGTAAAAATGATAACTCCAATTAAATTAAAAATAACGTGGGTAAATGCAGCACGTTTAGCAGTAACACTTGCACCGATAGACGCAAATATTGCTGTTATTGTTGTCCCTAAGTTATCACCTAATAAAATCGGCAATGCTGCCTTTAAACTAATTGCATTTTCCGCAAATAAACCTTGCAGCACTCCAATTGTTGCACTAGAACTTTGGACAAGCATTGTAAAGATAGTCCCAATAATGACACCTAAAATGGGAGTATCACTCATTCTAACGGTTAAATTTAAGAAAAATTCTAAATCCCTTAACGGTGCCATCCCATTTCCCATAAGTGTAAGACCAAAAAATAATGCACCGAAACCAAAAACTGTTTGTCCAATAGCATTTACTCTTTGATTTTTAAAGAAAATCAATAAAAAACTACCAATAGCTAAGATTGGTAAGGAATATTCTCCAATATTTAAACCTATAATGAAAGCTGTTACAGTCGTTCCAATGTTTGCACCCATAATGACTCCGATAGCTTGCCTTAAGGTCATGAATCCAGCATTTACGAGACCTACTGTTAGAACAGTAGTCCCTGAACTACTTTGAATTAAAATAGTAACGATTATACCGGCAAGAACTCCAAGAAGCGGATTACTCGTAAACCGATCTAAAATTCCTCGCAATCGGTCTCCTGCTGTTTTTTGTAATCCATCCCCCATATATTTAATACCTAATAGGAAAATTCCTAATCCGCCAATAAATTCAAAAATTAATTTCTGAACATCAATATCCACTTGTGTTTCAGCCTCGATTCAATTATGATATGTAACATTTTAATTATGCTAAAAAAATTATATTTTGTAAAATAATAAATATATTATGAATCCTCTTGTGAAACTAGTATTCTTGTTCCATCAACTTTAATCACTTTTACTAATGAACCTTTATATATCCATTGTGCGTTAGAAATTGCACTATATTCTTGACCATCTATTTCGATCGTACCGATTGGTCGGAGATCAGTTAATGTTTTTCCGGTTTTACCAACCAATTCAGCATATTCTTGATTCATTGTACTATATCCATCTTCTTCAGTTAGCCTGTCCCGTAAAGTGATTTTGCTCCATAGATCCCGGGATGGAAAAACTTTAGGAAATGTAAAGGCACTTCCTCCACCAATTAAAACTCCGATAACAGCATATAGTCCAGAGGCAAAATTATCTGCCGCTAAAGCTACTGAGGTAAGCATACTTGCTACACCTAAAATAGCCAAAGTACCATCATTGATGAGCTTTCCATCGATAATGATGAGTAATAATCCAATGAAATATATAATAAGCATAAGCAAAAGAGAATTTGTATTCTGATAAATCGTAAAATATACAGAAATAAATCCAATGCCTAATAATGCGAATACACCTCGCATATTTACTAAAACCTCACCAATTAAAAATAATGTTCCTAACCCCGTAATTAAAAGAGCCACCCATTCATATTGTAAAAACTGTTCCAAAACTTCCCCTCCTTAAAAATAATTATGGAGCTGTTTTACATGAAATTTATTAAACAAAATTCGATATATATTTTAATTATATTTGTCATTTTAAGTGTGTATGCAGATATAACTACACATAATGATGTAAAAACAAAGAATCTTTGTAATGCGTTTCATGATGAAACTAGCCGTTATACAATTGTTTCATACGAAGTAAAAGATGGCGATTCTGTTTTATCTGTTATGGAAGATATCAATAAACATAAATTTCATCAACAGCCAATTGAACAAATGATCGATGATTTTTTAGTCATGAATCCTGACGCTAATCCTTATCAATTAATACCAAATAAAATTTATTATTTTCCTATCTACAATTAAAAAGTGTCTTAATTTTTATTATAACATTTTTTTGCTAATTTTCGTATACATATAAAAAAACTAGGGTAAATTTTCACTTACATTTACCCTAGTTCTTTTCTTTAAAAGAATGGCCTTATAAACATTGCACTTATGATAGCGATAATTCCTAAAACAATCGCTATATTACCTAACCACTCGGCATCGCGATTTCGTGCAACAAATCCTAATATGATTCCAACTGTTCCAAATAATACAGGCATAGCAAAAAGTGCAATAAATGAAATGATTAAAGAAATCCATCCAATATAACTAACTCCTTGAAAATAGACTTCTTTCGGTTCATCGTGATCTTGCATAAATTCGTCGTCCGTAGGTGTTAGAGATTCCGACATTTCTTCGTCAAAATTTGTTTCATTAGAGAGTAAATCATCTTCTTCTGATGTTTGAAATTGATCGTCAAGATTTTCTACTTCATCATTAGATTCATATTGATTTTTCCTCAAGATAATCCCTCCTTTATATTTTCGTGCATATTTAGTTTATGGAGAGTTACCTGAACTAAAGATGGTGTTTTGTGGTAATTAATGAGTGTCAATTAATTTTCTTTTACATAGCTATATAAGTAAAGGGAGAGAATGTAAATATGACTTATATTATTCAACAATTAGTTAAAAATAAATTAAATACACTCACAACTGATGAGTTGCTTAGGTATGCACATGAATATCAATTTTCATTAACAAAACTTGAAGCTGAACAAATATTATTTGTTATACAAACTGAAAATTTAGATCCATTTCAAGCTTCACATAGAAGACGATTTTTTCAAAAGTTGGAAGAAATTACAGATTTACAAACCGCCAAAAATGCAGAAAATTTATTGTATAGGTTAGTCGAAAAATATGGTTTATCCCATTTATTAGAGCAATAAAAAACCCACAGACTAAATAGCTGTGGGTTTACGCTTAAATTATTGGTTCATAATTTGTTCTTTTAAATCCTCTTGGAAAGTCCCTTCTTTTAACATGGCTATTTCAAATTTATAAGGCGGTTTACGGGTGTTTTTCGTTTCACCAACATAAGGTGTTTCTAATATTTTTGGTAAGTTTTCAAATTGAGGATGATGAACAATCTTATGTAAAACATCAAATCCAATATGTCCAAAGCCAATATTTTCATGGCGGTCTTTGTGTGATCCTTGTTCATTTTTACTATCGTTTATATGAACGACCTTAATTCGATCAACACCAACAATTTTATCAAATTCATTTAATAATTCATCAAAATCTTGAACGTCATATCCTGCATCATGGACGTGACAAGTATCTAAACAAACGGATAATTTTTCATTATGAGTAACACCATCAATAATTTTTGCTAATTCATCAAAGCTTCTACCAATTTCTGTTCCTTTTCCTGCCATCGTTTCTAAGGCAATTTGAATGTCATCATCTTTTGTTAATACTTCATTTAGCCCCTCAACAATGCGTGCTATTCCTTTATCCACTCCTGCTCCTACATGTGCCCCTGGATGTAAAACAATTTGCTTAGCACCAAGAGCGATTGACCGATCAATTTCTGAACGTAAGAAACGAACACCTAAGTCAAAGGTATCTTGCTTTTTCGTATTAGCGATATTAATAATGTATGGTGCATGAACAACAATATTTGAAATGCCATTTTCTTCCATGTGCTTCTGTCCGTTTTCAATATTCAGCTCTTCTATTGGACGTCTTCTTGTATTTTGTGGGGCACCTGTATAGATCATAAAAGTTGTTGCCTTGTAAGAAGCTGCTTCCTCACTAGCTCCTTGGAGCATTTTTTTACCCCTCATTGATACATGCGAACCTAATAACAATATAATTCTCCCCTTTAATACCTCTTTATTTTCGTTTATGTCTACGAGAACCTCTTCTACGCTGATTGCGATCATCAATTCTTCGTGCCTCTATCCATTCCCCATCCTTAACATCTACGTATTTAAAATGAACGTTTTTTCTCTCAAAGGAATGAATAAGCGGTAGATCATCTTCATCATAGAAGCTGATAGCTGTGCCTGGTAAGCCTGCTCGTGCAGTGCGGCCAACACGATGAATATAAAAGTGTTCTTCTTTAGGCATTTGTGCATTAATAACATGACTCACGCCTTCAATATCAATTCCACGAGAGGCTAAATCTGTGGCAACGATATATTGATAACGTAAATTATTAATTTCTCTTAAAAGTCTTCTTCGCTCTCTCGGTGTTAAACCACCATGGATATATCCTACATTTAAACCTTCTCTTTGTAAAGCGAACGATAATTCATCGGCTTCTTCTTTACCGTTCGTGAAAACAAGGGCTAAATAAGGCTGAAAAACCTTAGATAGTTCAACAATTATCTCTAATGGCTCACGGTATTTTAAAGCGATTAAACGATGTTCTAAATGTTCCGGGAAAATGTGCTCATCATCAATAATATACTTCGGCTGTCTTAAATATTTTTTAAAGAAATGTTGTAATCTTTCGGGTATCGTTGCAGAAAATGCTAACACTTGAATATTTTCTTTAGATCGAACGAGTAATTGATCAATTTCTTCAATAAAACCCAAATCTAACATTAAATCAGCTTCATCAATAACGAACATTTCGGCTGTATAGATAGACAAAAAGCCGTCATTAACTAAATCTAAAATGCGGTGTGGAGTTCCAATAATAATATGCGGGGTTTGCCTTTTCTTTTCAGTTAATTGTTTTTCAGAACCACCGATTAATAATTCAGCAAACCACTGATTTTCTTTTTCCGCTAACGTAATTATTTCTCTTACATTTGAATAAATTTGCTGACAAAGTTCCCGTGTAGGAGCCGTTATAACAAATTGAACATGATTATTTTCTTCTTTTAACCGATGAAACATTGGTAATAAATAAGCATGAGTTTTTCCTGAACCTGTTTTGGATTGGCCCACTACACTTCGACCTTGCAATATTTCTGGAATAGCTTTTTCTTGGATATTCGTTGGTTGTTTAAAATGTAGTTGTTCAATAATATTTTGCACTTCCGGACGCAAAGACAAACTTTTAAAATGTGCTTGTTTCATCATTTTCACCTCGTTTCATAAAAATGTAAAAGGGTTTGTACAAACAGTTGAGGTAATAACGTTTATATTTGAATCCTTTAATTGTTCGACTATATAATCTCTAGTTGCTTCGATCATGATTTCCTCAATGTAATGGCCCGCGTCAATAACAACTAGCCCCATCTCCATCGCTTCTTGTGCTAAATGAAAGGTCATATCCCCCGTAATAAATACTTCTGCTCCTTTATTTTTAGCTGCAAAGATATATTTTTCGCCACTACCGCCTAAAATTGCTACCTTTTGTACCTTTTTCTCCAAACTGCCCGTTATTTTTAACCCTTCTAATTCATAACGTTCCTTTACTTTTTCTGCCAACTGTTTGACAGTCATTGGCTCTTTTAATTTACCTACTCTTCCTAATCCATATTCTTTTCCTTTATTGTGTAATTTATAAACATCATAAGCCACTTCTTCATATGGATGGGCTTTTTTAATTTCATGGATAACACTCGCTAATTTTTGCTCAGGAACGATACTTTCAATCTTTTTCTCATCAGCAAATTTTATTTCACCGATTTTGCCACTATAAGGATCAGAACCTTTTAACGGTTTGAATGTTCCTTCTCCTTCTGTTTGAAAGGTGCAATGACTATAATTTCCAATATGTCCAGCACCACCTTTATTGAAAGCTTCTCTTACCTTTTCTATATGAGATAAGGGAACGTAGACGGCAACTTTATATAATTTCTCATCTTGCATAGAAACTAATGAGTCGGTGACTTCTATATCGAGTTTCCTTGCGAGTAAGTCATTTACTCCACCTTCTGCTACATCTAAATTTGTATGAGCTGTATAAACAGTAATATTATGCTGTATCAACTTTTGAATGGTTTTTCCTTTTGGACTAGATAAATCAATGTTTTTTAAAGGATTGAAAATAAGTGGATGATGGGAAATAATTAAATTCACATTGTTTTCGATCGCTTCATCAACAACATTTTCTAAAACATCTAAAGTAACTAAAATATTTTTTGTTTCATCATTTTGAAGGCCAACTTGTAATCCTATTGGATCCCAATCAAAAGCTAAGTTTTTCGGTGCCCATTTCTCCATCAACTGAAAAACATTTTTATGTTTCATTTTCAAGCTCCTCCTTTATCCATAGTAATTGCTCTTGAAACGATGTAAATTTCTCCTTATCGACATTTTTTCCTTGCTTCATTTGGCGAAGGACCCCTTGCAAACGATTTTTTCTTTCTTGCCATTTTTTAAGGAATATGCAGCTCCGCTCATTACGTAATATGGGACCAAATAAAAAATCCTTTTCCGTCATTTGCTCATCATTTTTAATTTTATCAGCTACAATAATCTCATAAATTTTATTTTGCTCTTCAATAACTTTCTCATCAACAATTGAAAAGTGGTTATTATATAGCCATTTTCTCACCATTGCTTCACCGATATTTGGTTGTAAAATAAGTCTCTGAACAGAAGTTAAATGTTCCCTACCGTTTTGTAATATATTTGAAATTAAGTTGCCACCCATTCCAGCAATAATGACAGTTGTTACTTGTTCGCTTTTTATAGCAGAGAGCCCGTCACCTAAGCGAAGACTTATTCGATTTTTTAAAGAATATTTTTCAACCGTATGTTTAGCAGATAGTAACGGACCTTCATTAACATCTGAAGCTATGCCATAAGCTGTTTCATCCTTCATGCATATGTAACTAGCTAAATATCCATGATCAGCACCTATATCGGCAAAATAAGCTTCCTTTGGTACAAAAGTAGCTATTGTTTGTAAACGTTTAGATATATTTAATTCATTCATAGTTATCACCTATTAAAAAATAGAAAAGAAAAGCTTTCTGGAATCCAGAAAGCTTTTCTATTGCTGCTTTAATTATATTCTTCTACTAGCCATTCTCCTAATATTTTTGCTTCTTCTGGAGTAGCCATTCCTGCTGGCATATTACCTTGTCCTTCATTGATAATTGTTTCAATTTCTTCTTCAGAAAGTTTGCTACCTACTTCTGTTAAACCTGGCGTATTATCATCTCCAGCTAAATCATCACCATGACAGCTAGCACACTTGTTTTGATAAATTTCTTCTGCATCTTCTAAAGAAATTTCTGTCGGTTCATTATTGTCATTATTGTTTTCAGAAGTTATATCTGCTCTATTTTGCACACCTAAAAATGAGAAGATAATAACTGCAATGATTCCTAATACGGCAATTAACCCGTAAGGAATAACTGGGTTTTTCATGTACATTTCCTCCTTATGTATAATACAAAACAAATGATAAATTATAAGGCTATATAATATATTACTCGAAAATGCATTTAGTTTAAAGAAATTAGTAGTTATTTATAACAAATTTTCATAATAATATTGTTAGATCATCCAAAAAGTCAAATATAGTAATGATTTATGTATCAACTTTAAAATTATCAAAAAGAATAGACAAGTCATTGCATGAAATTGTATGCAATGACTTGATCTCGTTTTAATCTAAAAAGTCTTTTAATTGTTTACTACGACTTGGATGGCGTAATTTTCTTAAAGCTTTAGCTTCAATTTGTCTAATTCTTTCCCGAGTTACACCAAAGACTTTTCCTACCTCTTCAAGGGTTCTCGTTCGCCCATCATCTAAACCAAAGCGTAATCTTAATACGTTTTCCTCTCGGTCAGTTAATGTATCTAATACATCTTCTAATTGTTCTTTTAATAATTCATAAGATGCATGATCTGAAGGCGAAACTGCTTCCTGGTCTTCAATAAAGTCACCAAGGTGTGAGTCATCTTCTTCACCAATTGGTGTTTCTAATGATACAGGTTCTTGTGCAATTTTTAATATTTCTCGAACTCGATCTGCTGATAAATCCATTTCCTCTCCAATTTCTTCTGGAGTTGGTTCCCTACCTAATTCTTGGAGTAATTGCCGTTGAATACGAATTAATTTGTTAATGGTTTCCACCATATGAACAGGTATTCGAATCGTTCGAGCTTGATCAGCTATCGCCCTTGTGATAGCTTGTCTAATCCACCAAGTTGCATACGTACTAAATTTAAATCCTTTTGTATGGTCAAATTTCTCTACAGCTTTCATGAGGCCCATATTACCTTCTTGTATTAAGTCTAGGAACAACATACCTCGACCTACATACCTTTTAGCAATACTTACTACAAGACGTAAGTTTGCTTCTGCCAGACCTCTTGATGCTTCTTCTTCACCCTCTAATATCCTTTTGGCAAGCTCTACTTCTTCCTCTGCAGTTAATAAGTCGACCCGACCGATTTCTTTTAAATACATTCTTACTGGGTCATCTATTTTCACTCCTATAGGGACACCTAAGTCAACATCATCTGTACTTTCTGTGTCTTCCTCTTCATCGTCGTCATCAATGATTTCAACACCTTGAGTTTCTAGATGCTCATAAAACTCGTCCATTTCTTCAGGATCGATATCATAATGGGATAGTTTCTCCGTAATGTCTTCATATGATATTTCTCCACTTTCTTTTGCTTCCTCAACTAATTGTTCCTTAACTTCCTCTAACGTTAAAGCAGGTTCTTCTACATCATGTGAGGATTTGTTCTTTGTCATAAAATGACCTCCTTCCAAATCAACTCAATTCGATTGTTTTAACTGTTTTTGTATTTCCAAAATTTTCATACCTATTTTAGCGGCTTTTATCGGATTGTTTTGTTGTTCAGCTAACCTTTGTTCTTGCCGATATTTATCAATTATTGCCACATCATTAAATTGCTTTTTTATGACAGAAATATAATCATGTAAACCATGTTCTTGCATATCAATTACTATAGGGATCATTGCTATTTCTGCTGCTAGGTTTCGTATTTCTTCATCTTCTAATCGTTCTAAAAACAAACTAATATTTGGGGTTTCACTATCTTCATAAAAGGCATAAAGTGCAGTGACGATGACTTTATGTTCATCTATATTAAAATCTGCACCTAATTCATTTTGAATATATTTTGCAGTAGAGACATTATTTAACATAAGAGAAATTAATTCTCGTTCAGCATTATGATATGCGGGTAACAATTTTGATTTTTGTTTAATCAAGGTCGTTGTTTTAGTATATCTATTCTCTAAGCTCTTATTCTTACGATAATTTGTTGACTGTCTATATGCCTGTAGGTCTTCTCGTAAAGAGTCAATTGAAATCGAATGTTGTTCACTTAATTGACGCAAATAGTAATCTTGTTCAACAGAACTTTTTAACAGAGCTATTTCTTTGATGATTTCTTGTATATACTCTATTCTTTCTGTTTCATTTTTTAAATTATACACATTTTGAAGATATTTCATATAAAATGTAATGAAAGAAACACTTACGTTAATAATACGATCAATAAACGTATCGATTCCCTTTTGTAAAATATATTGATCTGGGTCCTCTGCATTATCAAGATTAGCTATCGAAATGTCAAAACCGATTGGTCGTAATACTTTAGCTGCACGAAAACTTGCTTCTTCCCCAGCTGAATCACCATCATAACAAATAATTATTTTATTTGTATATCTTCTTAATAACTGGGCTTGTCTCTCAGTTAATGCGGTACCTAATGTAGCAACTACATTTTTCAGTCCGTGTTGATATGCCGTGATTACGTCGAATTGTCCTTCAAATAAAATAGCTTCTTTTTCTTTTCGTATATAACTTTTTGCTAAATCAAAATTGTATAGTATATGTTGTTTTTGGAAAATTTCACTTTCTGCACTATTTAAATACTTAGGTTCTTGTCCATGAATGGAACGAGCACTAAAACCCACAGTTCGTCCTACGTGATCACGAATGGGGAAAACGACTCTGTCCGAAAAACGATCAAACATTTGATGATTGTTTTGCTTTACAAACAGGCCTGACGATACTAATGTTTGAGGATGAACACCCTTTTTTTGTAAAAACTTTGCTGTGAAATTTTGTTTATTTGGTGAATAGCCTATTTGAAAGGTTTCGATACTCTCTTTTGTAATTCCTCTATCCATTAAATAATTATATGCTATTTTACCATCCTTCGTAAAGCGTAATAAATGATAATAGAGTTTCATTAACCATTCATTGGCTCGGATGAGTTTTCGTACTTCCGATGATGGTTCATATTCGGTTCTTTGAATGTGATGTAAGTGGATATTCGCTTGATCTGCAAGTTCTGTAATAGTTTCATAGAAAGTTAATCCTCTTAACTTCATTAAAAAGGATATGATATTGCCACCTTCTTTACATCCAAAACAATAAAACATTTGTTTTGACTCAGACACAGAAAATGAAGGTGTTTTTTCTTCGTGAAAAGGACATAGTCCAAAGTAATTATTTCCACGTTTCGTTAATTGAACATACTCACCTACTATTTCTACAATATTGTGTGCATTTTGCACCTTTTGAATAACTTTCTCAGGAATTTGATTAGACATTTTCACCACCATACTTTGCTATTAGTCTTAATTCTTTAAAAAATCAAAAACTCCTGCATAATTCGACATTTATTTAAAAAACATGAATTTAAATGATGACATTTAAAATATACTTTGTGATAATAGGTCTTTTGCCCAAGTTCTATTAAACAAATCATGCATAAAGTCATATAAAAAATGACTAATATAACTATGCACACGAATTACAATTATAATAGATTCTATAGATAATTGCTAACACTACGCTCACCAATTATTTTTGATGCTTATAAATTTGTTATATTACTATTGTTTCTAATTTTACTTAAGATACTATTTGCTGTTTCTTCTACGGCTTTATTTGAAACATCAATGACATCACAACCGATCCGTCTGACAACTTTGTCAAAGTAGTTCAATTCTTCTCGAATACGTTTAATATTTGCATAAGAAGCTTGATCCCCAAGACCTAAAGCTTTTAATCTTTCTTTTCGTACTTCATTTAGCTTTTCGGCATGAATGCTTAAACCAAAACATTTTTGTGGGTCAACTTGAAATAATTCATCTGGTGGATCAACCTCAGGAACGATGGGTACGTTTGCTACTTTTATTCGTTGCATCGCTAAATATTGCGATAGTGGTGTTTTAGATGTACGTGAAACACCGATTAAAATTACATCTGCACGTAAAATACCTCGTGCGTCCTTACCATCATCATATTTTACGGCAAATTCAATCGCTTCAATTCGCTTAAAGTAGTCTTCATCTAATTGATGAATTAATCCTGGTTTTAATTGAGGTTTATTTTCAAAAACTCTTTCCATTGCATCCATCATAGGTCCCATAATATCGATTGCTTCAATACCCATTTCTTCTGATTTTTCATTTAAATATGAACGTAACTTCGGATCAACTAATGTAAAGCCAATAATACCATTACATTCAGCTGCCAATTGTAAAGCCTCATCGATTGTTTTTTGATCTTCTACATAGGGTATGCGATTAATCTTTGCTTTTTCATATTCGACACTAAACTGACTTAGCCCTGCTTTAATAACTAACTCAGCAGTCTCTCCTACCGAATCAGAAAGTACGTAAACAACCGGATGATTGTCCATTCATATAACTCCTTTCCCGATTATCATTCAGATGAAACAAGTTCTACAAAAACTTGTGTAATTGTTGTTTTTGTAATTCTGCCAATAATTTCATAGCCATGTTTACTTTCTTTAACAACAGGTATCCCATCTACCTCTCTCCGAATTAACTTTTTCGCGGCATCTATTAATAGGTCATCTCTCATACAAACTTCTATATTCGGCATTCTCGTCATAATAATATGCACAGGAACTGTATTTAAATCTTGATTTCCAATGCTTGCGCGCAGTAAATCTTTTCGGGACACTACACCTGTTAAAACATGCTTATCATTTATAATGAATAATGTACCAACATCTTCAAGAAACATCGTAGAAATAGCTTCATAAACGGATTCATCTTCTTTAATCACTACCGGGACGGATTGATAATCTTTGACTAAGTAGCTTCTAATCTTTTTTGTAAGTAATTCTGATCCTGTCTTTCCCGTATAAAAATACCCAACCCTCGGCCGGGCATCTAAAAAGCCTGCCATTGTTAAAATGGCTAAATCTGGTCTTAATGTAGCCCGGGTAAGATCGAGACGACTTGCAATATTTTCTCCAGTAATTGGGCCATTCTCTTTGACAATTTCAACGATTCTCTTTTGACGTTCTGACAGTTCCACGCTATCACCACCTATCATTATGATATATAACTTTGATTGACTATTTAACTTCCCCGTTGTTTCCATTGAATTTCAGTTAAATCGGCAAAATGATCAACGATTTTAGCAATATTTTTTAATAATGCTAATCGATTATTTTTAATATCCTCATCATCATCCATGACTAAGTTTTCTTCAAAGAATTCATTAATTACTTCTGTCAGATTACTCAAGTAATTTAATGCTTGTTGTGCATCGAAATCCTCTGCTGCACGATAATATTTCTTTGAGATTTCTTTATATTTATCATAGAGATCCTTTTCGGAATCCGTTTGGAATAACTGTTCATCAACAGATGTATTTTTTGCATGTTTAGCAATATTTATGGCTCGTACTAAAGCTTCTTCTGTCGGTTTAAACTTTGGATCTTTTCGTTTTTCAGATAACAAAGAAGCTTTATTAATTGTATAAATAAAATGCCCAATTTTATGTTTCATAACACTTTTAACAATGTCACTTTCGATATTTAAGTCTTTTAAAATATGTTGTGCACGTAATTTGAAGAACTGAGTAATCTTTTCACGATTAACTTCTTCTTTTCCATGAACGCGTAAGGTAATATTTAAAAGTTGTTCAAAAGATATGTCCCATTCACTCTGTTTTAAAATACGCAAAATTCCAAAGCCTTGTCTTCGTAATGCATATGGATCTTGGGAACCTGTTGGTACTAATCCAACTGAAATGATCCCAACGATCGTATCTAACTTATCTGCAACACTTAAAATAGAGCTTACATCATTAGAAGGTAATTGACCATTAGATTTGACGGGATAGTAATGTTCTTTTATTGCTTGAGCAACAATTTTATCTTCACCTTTTTTAAGGGCGTACTTTTCCCCGATAATTCCTTGTAATTCTGGAAATTCATTAACCATTAAAGTAACTAGATCAAACTTACTTAACTCGGCTGCTCGTTCTAATTTTGTCCGCTTATTTTCAGATAAATTGAGTAGTTTGGCTATTTCTAAAGCTATCTGTTTCGTTCGGTTTACTTTAGCTTCATATGTACCTAGATCTTCTTGAAAAATAACATTCCCTAACGCATCAACATACTCACTTAATGACAATTTTAAATCTTCTTCATAGAAAAATCGAGCATCCGAAAGACGAGCATCTAAAACTTTTTCATTCCCTCTAATGACTTGTGATATAGCTGTCTCATCACCATTTCGCACAGCAACAAAATATGGCAATAATTTTCCGGCTTTAGTCATAACAGAAAAATATCTTTGGTGTTCCTCCATTGCCGTTATCAAAACTTCCTCCGGTAACTCAAGGAAATCTTTATCGAAAACACCATGGAAAACAGTTGGATACTCGACTAAATGTGTCACTTCCCTTAACAGTTCTTTATTCTCATAGACAGTAAAGTTATTTTCCTTTTCAATTGTTTTTATGCCTTTTACAATCATATTTTCCCGTTTATTCATATCAGCGATAACATAATGCTGTTCTAAAATGGATAGATACTCTTTTGGATTTGCTAAAGATATTTCAGAACCTAAAAAGCGATGGCCGAAGGTTTTACGGTCCGCCTTTATGTTAGCAATTTCAAAAGGAATTACTTCGTCTTCATATAAAGCTGTTATCCACCTAATTGGCCGAGCATAAGCAATCAATTCGCGATCCCAATACATCGTTTGTGGAAATTGAATGGAAGTAATAATATTTTTAATGTCCTGTAATACATTTTCTGTTTTCTCACCTTCAACAACCTTTTTAACGAAAATATACGGTATACCATCTAAGTCTTTTACATATAGATCATCTACTGTTTTTCCTTGACCTTTTGCAAAGCCGATAGCAGCTTTCGTCCATGTACCATCTTCATTTTGAGCAATTTGTTTTGAAGGGCCACGAACCTCTTCACTCAAAGTCTCTTGAGAATCCGCAATATTTTCAACAATTATAGCTAAACGTCTTGGAGTTGAATAAGGAATTATTTTATCAAATTTCAAACGATTTTCATGTAGCCAATGCTCGCAATGTTCTACAAGCTGTTCCATGGCATTGTCGATAAAACGAGCGGGTAATTCTTCTAATCCTATTTCTAATAAAACATCATTACTCATTCGAATTTGTCCTCCTTTTGTAACAACGGAAATCCTAGTTGTTTTCTTTTCTCAATATATGCTTTTGCAATTTGCCGGGCTAAAGTCCGTATTCTAGCAATGTATCCGGTTCTTTCCGTAACAGAAATGACACCTTTTGCGTCTAATAAATTAAATGTGTGCGAACATTTTAATACATAGTCATATGCTGGAAAAATTAGGTTTTCATCCATGGCTAACTTTGCTTCATCTTCATACATTTCAAATCGTGTAAACAGCTTATCTGTGTTTGATTTTTCGAACGTATAAACAGAGTGTTCATATTCCGGTTGATAAAATATATCTCGTATCGTTACACCGTCATTCCATTCTAAATCAAAAACATTATCTTTATCTTGAATATAAGAAGCTAACCTTTCGATTCCATAGGTTAATTCAACAGAAATAACTTCAGCTTCCAAACCGCCTACTTGCTGGAAATAAGTAAATTGAGTAATTTCCATACCATCGAGCCATACTTCCCAACCTAGTCCAGCAGCACCTAATGTTGGATTTTCCCAATTATCTTCAACAAAACGAATATCATGTTTAATCGGATCGATTCCTAATTCTTGCAAAGAATCTAAGTATAAATCTTGAATATTATTCGGTGCAGGTTTCATAATTACTTGAAACTGGTGATGTTGATATAAGCGATTAGGATTTTCGCCATATCGCCCATCATCCGGGCGTCGTGATGGCTCTACATATGCAACATTCCAAGGTTCAGGGCCGAGACTACGCAAAAGTGTCATCGGTGACATCGTTCCCGCACCTTTTTCAACATCGTAAGCTTGCATTAATAAACAATTTTGTTTTGACCAGTATGTTTGAAGTTTTAAGATCATCTCTTGTATATTCATTGTCTTCCTCCATTTACCGTAATAATTAAAAAAACCCTATGCCTAAAAATAGACATAGGGGCGGATAAAACCCGCGGTTCCACCCTATTTGCTCAAAAAGTCCCTGAGCCACTTCAATCGTTCATGCTCCGGAGTGCCTTCTACATAGTTTTTCATCTAGCTTTCACCCATTCTAGATTCGCTTTAGAGTAAAGTTATGTATACTACTCTCCATCAACGCTTATTATGTATTATTAATAATAAAAGTAAAAAAAATATTTGTCAATAAAAGTCATATCATTACAACAAGTGTAACTGTTTTAAAACATTTTTTGTTTTGAGTGGATATCCCCCATATACGTTATAATACTCATCTAATAAAAATCGTAATCGCTCGGTATTTTCCTTTTTTACAGAAATACTCCCTATTCTTTCAATGCCAATTTCAGTAAAGGTTTGCAACAATTTAATTAATGTTTTTGATAGTTTAATCAAATGTTCATCTTTCGACTGGCATTTATGACAAAGAACCCCACCTTCTGCAATGGAGAAAACCATTAAATTCTCATTTTCCCCACATAGTACACATTCGTTAACGATAGGAGAAATCCCTGCAACTTCGTAAAGTTTAAGTTCGTACATAATAAGTGGTATCATTGCTTCATCATTTTCATTTATCCACTTTATTGTATGTTTAAACTGTCGATAAATATATGGATGGGGCTCCTTATCGGCTAACGTTTTCCATGTTAATTCAGCTAAAAAGGAAGCATATGTTGTTTTATAAATATCTTCTCGAACATTCCGATTAGCATCGATTATTTCGCCTTGATTCAATGTACTTAATCCTTGGCTAACATATACTAAAAAATGACCATAGACGAATGGTTGCGTAATCGCAACCATTCGACTATTTGGTTTATTCGCACCACGAGCGATAGCTGTTATTTTTCCAACTTCTTTTGTAAGTATGGTGACTAACTTATGGGTTTCACGGTAATCCTGTGTCCTGATGATGTATCCTGTTAATGTTTGCATCATAATTTATTCACCTATACGTGTGAATTATTTTTTTGACTTTATTTTTTGTTTTGGTGTTTCACTGTAATTGACAACATTCTCTAGAGGATGATCATTTTCCATTTGCTTAAGTAACAAATACGTTTCAATATTGCCAGTTTTCCTGAACAACTTCCAGATCAATTTTTTCAATTTTAGCCCTCCTACATGATTTATGTTGTTATTACATGGCATAAATAGTTTAACCAAAAAATTTGAATAAACTATTATTAACTTTTACCAATTAATAATCTTCATAACGAAAGCCGAGTCGGTTAAGTTTATGCATATTATTTCGCCAATCCTTTTCTACTTTGACCCATAAATCTAAATATATTTTCGTATTTAAAAGGTTTGCAATATCCAGTCTAGCTTGCTTACCTATTTCTCTTAACATTTGACCATTTTTGCCGATAATAATTCCTTTTTGTGAAGGGCGTTCTGTAATAACTGTTGCCTGTATGTACGTTATATCATTGTTTCTCTTTTCTATATTTTCTACATTTACAGCAACAGAATGTGGTATTTCTTCATGAGTTAACCTTAGAACCTTTTCACGAATAAGCTCCGCTATCATAAAGTATTCGGGATGATCTGTTAGTTGTTCATCTTCATAATATTTTGGTCCCTCTTCTAAATGGTCTTTTAATATGTTTAAAAGTTTATCTACATTACTTCCTTCTAGAGATGAAACGGGAACAATTTCAGTAAACGGATATTCTTGACTGTATTCTTGGATGATTGGAAAGATTTCTTCTTCTGTAATGAGATCAACTTTGTTAATAACTAAAATAACAGGTACTTTCACATTTTTTAACAAATTTATAATGAAACGATCACCAGGTCCAATTTTTTCATTAGCACTCACCATAAATAAAATAGCATCTGCTTCTGTCAATGTTTCCTCGGCAACATTTACCATAAATGAACCTAATTCATGTTTTGGTTTATGAATGCCAGGTGTATCAATGAAAATAATTTGTGCATCATTATCTGTATATATTCCTTGAATTCGCTGTCGTGTTGTCTGGGATTTGTCACTCGTAATCGTAACTTTTTCTCCAATAAAAGCGTTAATTAATGTTGACTTTCCGACATTTGGTCGACCGATAAGTGCGACAAAACCTGATTTAAATGAATTCTCCATCGTTTTCCTCCGATATATGTAATGATTATCCTTATCATACTATATTTTTAAAAGGAAATCATAAAATCGCTAAAACTTCTAAAATAATTCCTTGATTCGACAAACATAATAAAACCCATAGGTGGCGGCCAAAAATAATGATTCCAATGATAGCCGCTGTAATAGAAACGATTAAAACTGCACTGGCGGCCATATCTTTAATTTTCTTTGCTGTTGGATGAATATCAGGCTTTAAATAATCAATGATTAATTCAATTGTACTATTTATAATTTCAAGAGAAAGAACAAGACTAGAAATTAAAATAACAATTGCCCACTCTATGTAATTTAATTTCAATAAAAAGCTAAGAATAATTACAAGGAGTAGGGCAATAAGATGTATTTTAAAGTTTCTTTCATGTTTATAGATTGTTTTTAGTCCTTCTAATGCATAACGGAAGCCGATGCCTTTTTTACATTCTTTCAAGACCATGCTCCTTTAAAACTTTATTTTGCAAGGCAAACATTTCTTGTTCTCTATCCTCTGTATCATGATCATATCCGATTAAATGTAATAATCCATGAACAGCTAAAAATGTAAACTCTCTAAGTTCTGAATGCTTATAAACTTTTGATTGTTCTTTTGCCCTATCTATTGAAATAATAATATCCCCCAGTAAAATTGGCACGTCCGAATCCAGCATTAATTCCTCTCGTTCATATATTGGAAAAGATAGGACATCTGTTGGCTCGTCTTTCGCTCGATATTGTTTGTTCAATTTTTGAATATCTTGATCGTTGACAAAGCTAACGGTTACTTCTAATTCTGTAGAAATAGCTTCATGATGTTTAATAAAAGAGAACATTTTTTTTATCATTTCTAATAATCCGACTGGCAATTCGTCATTTATACCAACAAAATCTACATTCAATTAACTCTCCTCTTCCTCCGGATACTGGATTCTTGAATGGAAAATCCCTTTTAATGTTCTACAAATTGTTTCATGAACAGTTTCTAATTCTCTTAAAGTAATTGGACTTTCATTAAATTGTCCGTCCATTAATCGTTCATTTATAATACTTGATACGATATCATCGATTTTTTCCTCTGTTGGTTCTTTTAATGAACGAACGGCAGCTTCGACCGAATCACATATACAAATAACGGCCGCTTCCTTCGTTTGCGGTTTTGGTCCTGGGTATCTGAAGTCTATTTCACTCGCCAATGAATTTTGTTCTTTTTCTTTATGAAAAAAATATTTAAGTAATGTTGTGCCATGATGTTGTTTTGTAATATCGATAATTTCACTAGGTAGTTTATGATCCTTTAGCATTTTTGCTCCATCATATGGGTGTGCAATAATGATATCTGCACTTTCCTTAGGCTCTAAGTTGTCATGAGGATTTTTGATTGAAATTTGATTCTCGATAAAATAATGTGGTTGTACTGTTTTTCCAACATCGTGGTAATAAGCACCCACTCTTGCTAACAAACCGTTTGCTCCAATCGCTTCACAAGCCGTTTCACTTAAATTAGCAACCATAATTGAATGATGATAGGTTCCTGGTGCTTCTGTTAACAATTTTCTTAAAAGTGGATGATTCGGGTTTCCTAAGGTTAATAATCTTGCATCCGATAAAATACCTAACGCTGTTTCAAAAAATGGAAGCAAGCCAATTGTTAGCACAGCTGACAATAGTGCAGATGCTACACCAAAACTTCCTTGAATAAGTAATTCAAATAAATCGTATGTTTCGAAAGATAAAAAGGCAAAAAGGATAATTAATAATACATTAATAAACACCATACCGATTCCAGCACGAACAATTGTTAACCGATCTCTAATATTCGCTAAAAAGATAATAGCAGCCAACTGGGAAAATAAAAAATAAATCCCTGTTTCAATATTTAATGTTCCAGGTATCTCACCATTAAAGATGATTGACCCTATTAACGCATAAAGAGCGGCTAAAACAAGTGAGATTCGCTCATTAATGAGTAATTTTAATAACAAAGAACCAGTAGCTATTGGAACTGCATAATAAATAAATGATTCTTGTGTGTAAAATAAGCTTACAATTTTCATTAATGCAATAACGATAATACTTATTACAAGAATCGACGTCGTCATTCGCCGATCTAATAAATGATTTTTATCTAAATGATGCATCTCATAACCAATAACACTAACAATTAAAAAAATTAATATAATTGAACCAATGATCGGGTAATAATTTCGCTCTGCATCAAGTAAGCCAACAAGCTTTAACTCCTCATACAGCTCATTTGTAATTGTTTGACCTTCACGAACGATAATATCTCCAGCACGAATAATTACCGGTTCTACATTATTGGCAGCTTCTTTTTCAACTTGGGATGTCTTTTCTGGATCAAAAAATGAATTTTCTACAATAATAAAATCTACAAGGGGACTAATGGCCCGCTGAATTGAATCGTCTAATTGAGAAAATTCAATTGTTTGCTTAACATCTGACTGAGCTTTTTGTAAATTAGATGTTCGAATACCAGCTTCAAAGGCGTCTTCTATAGACTTTTTTAATAATAATTGACCTTCTTCTCTTTCCTTTTCTGTTAAATGAATTAACGATATGAAAGTAGAGTTACTTATATTATTTGATATATCATCAGATAACAATTCATCTAAACGTAAGACTTTATCCCGATCTGTCAGTAATGTCTTAGAAGATTCTTCTTCATTATTTTCACTATCTTCATCGACTGCGGATCGTCCATCTTTGGATTCCTCATCAACCTTTGACAGTGCATCAAACAACTCGTCTACATAAGCTAACCTTTCCTCGCTTATTTCTTCATCAATAGAATATTGATCTTCAACCGAAGAAATTGCTTCACGAACTTTTCTATTTGTTTCTTGTTTATTTTCTACCGTAACAGGAGAACGAATTGTTTCTTTTGCTTGAGCAAACTTTTCAATATCATATGTTTCAGTGTACACATTTTTGATCGTCAATATAAAAATAAATACACCTAAAGCAATCATCGGTAAAATAATTGTAAACCATCTTAATCGTAATAATAACTCAAAAAACCGCTTAATTTTTGCCACAACTATTTCACCTCATAGTTTTGTATCGTATTTATTCATCATAAGCTTCGATAATTCGTTGAACTAATGGATGTCGGACGACATCTGTTGGCTGTAGATCGACTACGTCTATACCTTGAACGTCTTTCAATGTTTGATAAGCAATTTGTAAACCTGATTTAACACCTTTTGGTAAATCAATTTGTGTTAAATCACCTGTGATAACCATTTTTGACCCAAAACCTAATCGTGTTAAAAACATCTTCATTTGTTCTGAAGTCGTGTTTTGAGCTTCATCTAAAATGACAAAGGCATCGTCTAAAGTACGACCTCTCATATATGCAAGAGGTGCAATTTCGATAATATCTCGCTCGATTAATCGTCTTGTATGTTCAACCCCTAATACGTCATGTAATCCATCATAAAGCGGCCGTAAATAAGGATCTACCTTTTCTTTTAAATCTCCTGGTAAAAATCCTAAACTTTCGCCAGCTTCTACTGCTGGGCGTGTTAATATAATTCGCTTTACAAGACCATTTCTTAACACATGTACAGCCATAACGACAGCTAAAAATGTTTTCCCTGTTCCAGCAGGTCCAATTCCAAAAACTAGGTCGTTATTTTTAATTGCAGAAACATATTTCTTTTGACCAAGGGTTTTTACCCGAATAGGTTTATCTTTAGCATTTCGAGTAATTTCATCAGCAAATAAAGTTTCTAATTGGTTGATTTTTCCATCTTTTGCTAATTGTACGGCATAAACGACATCTCTTTCGGTAATTTCAATTCCTTTTTGTATGACCTGGATTAATGTATGTAAGATATCACTTACTAAATTAATTTCTTTTGTATCACCAGAAATACGGATATCTTCTCCACGTGTTACGATCTGCACTTGTAATTCTTGTTCAATATGTCTTAAGAATCGATCATTTGTTCCAAAAAGTGCTAATACTTCTTCTGGGTGTTCTAATTCAATATTAATTGTTTGAAGCTGTTCTGGCATAATCAATCTCCTTGATTTATCGGTCTACTTTTCACTATATTTTCCTCGACGTTAAAATATAATATTAAATTAACTTTACCATTCTCTTCAGTTTCTTGCAAAAGTTTTTTCGAATTAATTCGTATTTCTGGACCAATTTGCCTTTTTAACGCTTGAATAGCTATATCATTTCCCTTTTCAATAGCTTTTTCTTTAGATATTTTATATGAAAAAGTTTCAACTTCATAAAAGATCGTTTTTTGTATATAAATAGGCATTTCCCAAAACAAAAAATTTATTGGCTTTCTATTTACAACTGTTGTAAAATCCTTATATTCTTTTTTCATCAATCCGGTCAAAGGGATGTTGAAAAAAGATGATAAGGAAATAGTATGGGTTGAGTATTGTTTACCCGTAAGTTTTTTATACGTACCTTCTAATGGTATCGACACAGCAACTTCATACCACGCTTCACCGATAACTTCTCCTTTAGCTGCAACTAATTCATGATGCTCATCATTATTTTCGCTGTCATCTTTAGTTATTTTTCCCGACACTAAAATATCATTTTCCTCAACAAAATCATGTACATTTACCATCGGCTGACCTGTTTCTACATACATTTTTTTAATAATAGCCTCCTTATTTGCTAATAAATCTCTAGGTTCAAGCTCAATTTCTTTTTCTACCTCTAATTTTTCAACCCCTTCTAAATGCAAGCTCGTCCCTTTTTGTTCAACTCCTATCCAAAGTAATTCTGGAACCTCTCTCATAACATATTGCTGGATTTCACTAGTAGCGGGTATATTAAATAAAAATCTTCCTTGTTTTATACCAGCATGATCTAAGACTTCAATAATATTTTGTTCGACATTTTTAGGTAATCCTTTAATCTGTATCGACCAAATCATGTTTGATAAAAGACACAAAATGATCATAGAAAAGAAAAATGATAATATGACTTCTTTTCGAATAAAAATTCTCTTGAATATAAAAAATATACCTTTTGTTGCAACTTTTTCAATATTACCATGTAAAAATGTTCCAATTTCTCTTAAGTCCTCATAATCTTTATAAGGAACGTATGCCTGAATAACGTTCTCTCTTTCAAATGTAATATATTTAAGTTGAATGTTTGCTTGTTTACAAGTATTTAAAAACCTCACAATATTATTTCCTTGATACTTAAAAACGACTGAATGAGTAAAGATCTGGTTACTTTTTTCCTTCATAATACCCCCCTGTTCACATAAGAAATTTCTTCAACTTCACCTTCCATTAGCAATTCACTAGGTAACAGCTCTTGTATCGACAAGGAGGAACCTGTTATTTTAAGATTTCCTATCTGGGTTTGAATAATTAACTCATGAGATTGATAAGAAATAAGTCCGTCATGGTTTTCTATATATATTTGTTCATTTCCAATAAGGGTTATTTTAGGTAAATTTAAAAGTAAATCTTTTGGAAAACCTAAATAGTTTACAAAATGATTTCGAATGCTTTGTTGCCATTTATTCATTTTGTCTCCTCCTTTCCTAACATATTTATGAAGTATAAAAATAAATAAGACCAAAATTAGACAACAAAAAAAGACCACTGAAATTTTCTTTAGATATTGACCCCAAAAGTTATAATTATTTCACTAACTTTTGAGGTGTAGTATCTCAGTGGTCTTCTTAGTTATTTTCTCATTAAAATATTCTCATAAGGTCTTAATGCTCTTGGACGGCCTAATACTTCCGCCATAATGACACTATCTACTAAACCATCTCGATCTAATCTTTTACTTACTCGCTTTTTAATTTTTTCTTTCTTTTTAACTGGTTGATGTTTAAAAGTCTTTCTCTTTACTCGAGGAGCTTCCATTGCTTCCTGATATTCGCTATCTTCTTCTACATCGATAGCTGCATTCATTCTGCTTGCTAATTTTTCTAATTGTTTTTCCCGTTGTTCTTCAAGGGACAATATTTGTTCATTATTTAGCTTCTCTTGTCTAGCTAGATCAGGGGAACTTTTTTCCACAGATATCTTCCCTAAAGGATGCTTTCGCCTCTCTTGTTCGTGTTGCTGTTGTTGTCGTTGTTGTGTCTGTCCTTGACTACTTTCACTTTTTGTCCCTTCCATTAACCGGTTAAACAAACTAATAATAATTAAAATAAAAATGAACGTAAAGAAATTCATGTGTAACCTCCTTTTCTAGAGGATTTATTTATCGTCTCTCTCATCATTGTCTTTATCCTTTGAGATTTGACCAATGGAATCTCTCATGTCTGTATCAGCACTTATGTTCTTATAACTCATATAGTCCATGACACCTAAATTACCTGAACGTAAGGCTTCGGCAAGAGCTTGTGGTACCTCTGCTTCAGCTTCGACAACTCGAGCACGCATTTCTTCAACGCGAGCAGTCATTTCTTGTTCTAAAGCTACAGCCATTGCACGGCGTTCTTCAGCCTTTGCTTGTGCAATATTCTTATCTGCTTCAGCTTGATCTGACTGTAAAATAGCACCAATGTTTTTACCAATATCTACATCGGCGATATCAATAGATAAAATTTCGAACGCTGTTCCTGCGTCTAAACCTTTTTCTAACACTGTGTGGGAAATCGAATCTGGATTTTCTAAAACTTGTTTATGTGTTTCAGAACTACCGATAGTACTTACGACTCCTTCACCGACACGAGCAATTACTGTTTCTTCGCTAGCTCCTCCAACGAGCCGATCAATATTTGCTCGAACAGTTACCCGGGCCATTGCTTTAACTTCGATACCGTCCATCGCAATACCCGCGATAAATGGTGTTTCAATAACTTTTGGGTTAACACTCATTTGAACGGCTTCTAAAACATTTCTTCCTGCAAGATCAATTGCAGCACATCGTTCAAAGGACAGATCAATATTCGCACGCTGTGCGGCAATTAAGGCGTTAACAACACGATCCACATTACCACCAGCTAAGTAGTGGCTTTCCAATTGATTTGTCGTTACATCTAAACCTGCTTTATGCGCTTTAATGAGCGGATTAATCACGCGAGATGGGACAACTCGACGTAATCTCATCCCTACTAAGGTAAATAATCCGACTTTCACTCCGGCTGCTAGGGCACTAATCCATAGCATAACTGGTACAAAGGTAAATAAAATAGCAAGTGCTAATAAAATTAATGCAATAATAACTATCGATACTGCTTCTGCTGGCATTTAAATTCCTCCTTATTTTATTTATGTTCATTCTCTCATAATTACTCTTCTATATTCAACTTAATCATTAAAATTCTTACTTATAATTTATTGTTCATTTTGAATAGTCGCTGTCTCATCCATCGCATCAAGCTTGTTAAATTACGTAATTTCTCTAACAACTACACGCATACCCTCAACTTTAACGACTTCTACACTCTTATTTTTGTCGATAAAATGACTTTCTGAAACAACATCTATTCTTTCGTCATTAATAATAGCCGCTCCCGAAGGTCTAAGAGCAGTTGCAGTAATACCTTTCTGACCGATTAAATCTAATCGATTCACATTCGAAACATAACCTAATTCCGTTGTCGTCCGTTCTTGTAAAACGAGACGTCTAAAAGGTCCTCTTTGTAAGCCAATTGAACGAAATAATATAACTGCAACTACTAACGCAACAATTAAAGCAATCGCAATACTATAGGTCATAATTTTAAAATCATAACCTGCTACATATAAAGAACCTAGTATAGTTCCTGCGCCTAAAATGCCTAAAATACCACTTGTGAGGAAAAATTCTGCTACTATTAAACCAATACCTAAAACGAGTAGGACTACGGATTCTAATCCAGCTAATCCTGCAATTAAATGACCATAAAAGAATAAACCTAATCCGACTAATCCCATCGTTCCGGGAACACCAAATCCTGGGGAATAAAGTTCTAAAACTAGCCCCAAACTAGCAATGGAAAGTAAAATAGGTATAACAATTGGACTCGTAATAAAACGAGCAATTTCTTCAGATACGGTTGTTTCCATCTCGACAATTTTTGCATCTGTTAACTGAAGTTCATAGAGTAATTCTTCCTGGTTATTAACAATACCTTCAGCATATCCTACCTTTTCTGCCTCACTAGGTGTTAGCGTTAGCAATTCCCCTTCAGGTGCTTCAGGTATATCAATTGTTTCATCAACCATCGCCGCTGCATAAATAGGATCTCGACCTTGAGATTCAGCAGCAGTTTGCATTGCCTTTGCCCACGCGGACTGCGCTTTTAAATCAGCAGCAGAACCATCACCTTGAACTACTTTACTAGAACCCATTGTTGCATGCGTACGCATATATATTTCATCTGCATTTAGAGCAATATAGGAACCGGCAGATAAAGCTTGATTGACGACATAAGCAGTCGTTGGAACGTTTATATCTTGAATGAGGGTTGCTATTTTGCTAGCAGAATCAACTCGTCCACCAGGTGTATCAATTTTAAAAATAACATGATCAGCGAAATTTTCTTCCGCTTCTTGAATAGAACGGTCAATAAACGCTTCTAGTCCACGTTCCACTTCATATTGGACAGGTATAATATAAACTAATTTTCCTTTACCGTCATTTTGAGCAGTGCTATTGATTGGTAATTGTAAGATTAATAATATTAAGGTAAACATTAGAAAAATATAGGTAAGTATTTTTTTCACATGAAATCACCGCCTTTTCTCATCTTATTATAATTACGTATTATCGGTCAAAAGGTTTCAAATTCTTTTTATAAAAAAAGATCCTTGGTTACAGTTACTCAAGGATCTTAGATAATAAAGTGTAGGTAAATATATGAAAATATTATTTATCTACGTCTTTTCTTTCTTGCAGCCTCAGATTTTTTCTTTCTTCTAACACTAGGCTTTTCATAATATTCACGCTTTCGATATTCAGCTAATGTTCCACTTTTTGAGACATTTCGTCTAAAACGACGAAGAGCATCATCAATCGATTCATTTTTGCGGACTTTTGTCGAATTTGACATTTATATTTCCCCTCCCTCTGGAGTGACTATCCTTTTAAGCGATAAATCATGCTTAATTATAATATAACTATTTAAAATGATCAATTAGAATTTTTATTCATTAACGATAGAGACCCCCGCGCTAGCTCCAATTCGGGTCGCTCCCGCTTCTATCATTTTTACGGCAGTCTCTTTATCTCTAATTCCACCGGAAGCTTTAACTCCCATTTCTTTTCCTAC
>Ga0209487_1000530_pt1 | contig 34553 bp, 33 predicted proteins | sample Poulit2012_FD_187524 | JGI IMG/M metagenome (GOLD analysis project Ga0209487, IMG submission 187524) | Agricultural soil microbial communities from Georgia to study Nitrogen management - Poultry litter 2012 (SPAdes) (version 2) | ecosystem: Environmental > Terrestrial > Soil > Agricultural land...
AGGCCGCTGCCTCACCACTCGGCCACCCCACCCTGAGGGTGTTGCGAGCGGATGACGGGATTCGAACCCGCGACCCCCACCTTGGCAAGGTGGTGCTCTAGCCAGCTGAGCTACATCCGCAGAACAAAGATGAGCAACTCTATGGGCTGTTCACCGTGCGTCCAACAGATTGAAACTATACCCAATCAAAATTCAAAAGCGCAAATCAGACTCTCCGATGACTTTTACCGTGACAGAAAGTCTTAGCGTGTCCGTCGAATGAATAATAATAGAGGTATGACTCAACCACAGCTTGCACACCAAACGCCCGCCGGAAGGATGTATGCCAGATCCGTGACGGGGCTACCCGAGGTTCCGTCTATTACTACCGTTATCGGAATGCAGCACGTGGATTTAACAGGTTGGGCCTGCCACATGGCAACAACCCAATTAATTTCCGATGCTCGTTTGGTTGAGGCAATCGGATCCGAAGCCAAACTCAAGACGCTGGCGCGTCAGTCTAATGATGCCGCCGACCGATACCGTGATGGTGCAGCAGCTCGTGGTGATCGAGTGCATAACTATGCCGAGCAGGTGGCCCTTCGCCAATTGGGGATGCCACATAATCTGAGTCAAGCTCGTGACGCGTTGGCTGAACACAACGAATCCGGTTTCGCAGATCGCTTTGATGAATGGTGGCAAAGCTACCAAGTGAAGCCTTTGGCGGCTGAACTTACCGTCTGGAACCATACGGTGGGCTATGCAGGAACATTGGATCTGGTTGCAGAAATCGGTGGTCGAGTCTGCCTAATTGACTACAAGACCCGAGGCACTGACCGATCTGGACGTGTGAAAAGTCTCAATTCCAATGTGGTGATGCAGTTGGCAGCCGGATACAAAGCCGAAGAATCATTAGTTGATGCACAGGCTGGCACCTGGGAACCATGGGCTTATGGGCAAGACGCAATGTTGCTTGGGGTTGCTATCGGCGAGACAGAAGTCGCCGCCTACCAAGCTAAGCCCCAGATATTGGCCCAATACTGGCAGAAATTCTGGGCCCTGCGTCAGGTGTGGCAGTATCAGCAAGCTGTCGACTCTGCACCGAACCCACTGCAACCTATTGGGCCACCTGTTGCTACTACGCAACAATCCTGAGGAATCACTACATACTGCCCTGGCTACCCTGACGGCATTGGGTAGTCTTATGCACGTGAGTGTATTATCCATCCGAACGGTTCCAGATCCCGTTCTTCGTAGCCCAGTAACCCAGGTAGCTGATAGTCGTTTTGGTTCAGCAAGTCTTGAACGTCTCATTGACTCGATGCACGAAACCATGGACATCGTTGACGGAGTAGGATTAGCCGGTCCACAGGTTGGGGTCAGTCAGGCAATCTTTGTGTTTCATCTCGACGAACGCCGCGGTCACGTTATTAATCCCAGCATTGAAATCTGGGGAGAAACCATGACGGAACCCCGCGAAGGGTGCTTGTCAGTGCCCGAATTGTACTTCACTCCACCGAGGGCGCAATATGCCAAAGTCACCGGAAAAAACCATACCGGTCAGCCCGTTGAATACCAGGGCAAGGGGCTATTTGCCCGGATGTTGCAACATGAGGTTGACCATCTGTTTGGTTATTTATTTGTTGATCGACTCGAAGACGAACAATTCCGTCAAGCGCGCCGTGCAATGGCTTCCCCCGAGTTTACTGAGGCCACCAAACGGATTACCTCGCAACGCTCAGTCGATATTAGTTCTGCTTTTGGCACCGGCTCAGCTTTTAGTAACCCCACCTCGTAAGGATGTCCATGAGAATTCTTTTCGCCGGTACGCCACAACCAGCCGTAGCGTCGTTAGATGCACTCGTTGAAGCAGGACACCAGGTTGTTGGCGTGCTAACCCGTACCGATGCAAAAGTTGGCCGAAAACGAGTGCTTACTCCATCACCTGTAGCGATGCGAGCAGCGGAGCTGGGATTGCCGATCATTAAAGCCAATAGTTTTAACGGCGCTGAAGGTCGCGCAGCTATCGCCGATTTGCAGGCACTGCAACCCGATATCGGGGCGGTTGTGGCCTACGGTGGGCTGTTGCCACAACACGTTCTAGAAATGTTCCCCAATGGTTGGGTAAATCTACATTTTTCTTTACTTCCAGCATACCGTGGTGCAGCACCTGTGCAGTGGGCCATTATCAATCAAGAACAAGAAACCGGCGCAGCCGTCTTCCAGCTGGAAACCGGCTTGGATACCGGACCGGTGTATGCCACACTTCAACGCCGTCTCGATCAGGAAGAAACGGCCGGAGAAGTGCTGGCCGATCTTTCTATCAGTGGTGGCAAGCTACTAGCCACTACGCTGTTCAGTATTGCTGACGGTACCGCTGTGGCTACTGTTCAAGAAGGTAAGGTTAGCTGGGCACCTAAAATTACTCGTCACGATACGCAGGTAGACGCCCACCAACCAGCCAATGCAGTGCAGGCACTTATTAACGGTGTCTCACCTGTACCAGGTGCCTGGGCAATATTGGAAGGGGACGAAACCACACAGCAGCGACTTAAAATCGGAAGAGCGCTGCCCGTATTGGAAGCACCAGGTCATGATAAAAGCCCTGGTGCATTTATTTTCGAGTCACACCGCGTATTGTTGGTATGCCACGATGGTGTCATTGAACTCACAGAAGTTCAGCCGTCCGGTAAGAAAATGATGCGGGCCACAGATTGGGCTCGCGGCGTTGACGAATCGATTCGTTTGCATACTTCAGCAACGCATCCAAATGAGTTTGACCAGAATTAGAGGATAAACACTTTGGCAGATGACACTGCAAAGCAACGCAGAAATGAAAAGGGCCGTGAACGCAACCGCGGAAAATACGGCCGCAAACGCCAATATTCCGCCAAAGCGCCCGCACAGCGTTCCCGATTAGCCGGTTCGGCCCGGCTGACCGCTTTTCAGGTGCTGCAGGCAGTTACTCATGAAGATGCTTACGCAAACCTTGTACTACCCACCCGGATTCGTCGTAACGCACTGGACCGTCAAGACGCGGCATTTGCTACAGAACTCACCTATGGCACCCTCCGTTGGACCGGCACCTATGACGCAATATTGGATAGGTGTGTGGACCGACCATTAGCTAAGCTTGATAAACCTGTTCTGGACGCACTGCGTTTGGGGGCCCATCAACTACTTAATATGCGAGTACCGGGCCACGCCGCATTGGACACTACTGTTGCGCTGGTGCGCTCCGAAATCGGCTCAGGTCCAAGTGGACTAGTCAACGCCGTACTGCGCAAGGTCAGCAAGCAAACGTTCGAAGCATGGCTAGACGAAATTGCACCCGGACAATCCGATGACGATTTAGCCATCCGACATGCCCATCCCACCTGGATCCTGCGTGCCATTAAACAAGCAATGCTAGCTAACGGCCGTAACCCAGATGAGTTGCCCGAGGTATTGACAGCCAATAATCTTGCCCCAGAACTTAATCTGATCGCTCTGCCCGATCTTGGCAATTTAGAAGCTGTGTTAGACCATGGCGCCACCAAGTCGACGTTGGCGCCAGATGCGGCGGTATTTGCCGGTGGGGATGCTGGCCGGATACCAGGCGTTGCCGATGGCACCGTACGCGTGCAAGATATTGGGTCCCAACTAACAGCTCGTGGGCTTATTGGCGCACGTGAGGTCGGTTCTGGTGAGACCTGGTTGGATATGTCCGCTGGCCCCGGTGGTAAGGCCGCAGTGCTTGGTGCATTGGCACAATCTCACGGTGCTACCTTGCAGGCTAATGACATTTCAGAACATCGCATCCAATTGGTCAAAAAAGCACTACGTGTTATCGACGATAGTGTGTGGACCACAACGGTGTCAGACGGCGTAGAACTTGCCGATGAACCCGCTAACGCGCAACACTTTGACCGTATTCTGCTTGATGCTCCATGCACCGGGCTCGGGGCACTGCGTCGTCGTCCAGAATCGCGTTGGCGCCGAACACCGCAAGACCTGGCTACGCTCACACAGCTACAGTCGCAACTGTTAGACGCAGCGACCAAAATGCTAAAACCGGGTGGACTACTCGCCTATGTGACCTGTTCCCCACACATTGCTGAAACAACACTGCAGATCACCGATGTGATGAAACGCCACCCAGATCTCCGTTTATTGGATTCCGCCACCGTGATGCAAACAGTAGCCAAGCAACACAATGGGGCATCAGCCTTAATCCGAGAGACCATTACCCAAAGTGATAGTGCGTCAAATACCGTGCAGTTATGGCCCGATCTGCATAAGACTGACGCCATGTTCTTTGCTCTACTAACCCGCTAAGCATAATAAATACCGCTTTGAAGGAGCCCCATCGATAATGCATATCAATCCGTCTATTTTATCTGCTGATTTCGCTCGACTGGCTGACGAAATTGCTAGGGTTCATAACTCAGATGCCATCCATGTTGATGTGATGGATAATCACTTTGTGCCTAACCTCACCATGGGCGTTCCGGTGGTCAAAGCGATCCGTGCGGCAACCGATAAGCCACTGGATATTCATTTGATGATCGAAGATGCCGATCGTTGGGCGCCAGATTATGCTGATCTTGGCGCCGAATCGGTAACTTTCCATGTGGAAGCTTCCGGGGCTCCAATTCGTTTGGCACGTGAGCTACGTGCCCGCGGTTCTCAAGCTGCTATGGCATTGAAACCGGCTACACCCATCGAACCGTATATGGATATGCTCACTGAATTGGACATGGTGCTGCTTATGACGGTTGAACCGGGTTTTGGCGGGCAGGCTTTCTTAGATGTGGTGCTGCCAAAGATTCGGCGCGCACGACAAGCCATTGAAGATGCCGGTGTACCGATCGCATTACAAGTTGATGGGGGAGTAGGCACGGACACAATTGAACGAGCCGCCGAAGCTGGTGCTGATGTTTTCGTTGCCGGTTCAGCGGTCTACGCTGCTGATGACCCAGCACAAGCCATTGACGACCTACGCCAGTTGGCTCGTGGGGCGCAAGGCTAAAAGGGGAAAATAGCATGCAGTGGCTAATCGATCTTTTCAATTGGACAATCCCAATTGGTGGCGGTGGGCTGCTGATGCGCGAAGTTTTCGGCAATGTGTTTGGCCTGGCCTCGGCCCTGGGCGGCATACGACGAAAAATATGGGCCTGGCCGGTAGGTATTATCGGAAATCTCACGCTTTTATCGGTGTTTTTAGGCAGCATCTTTGGTGGCGCAGATACCGCTAATTTGCTTGGTCAAGCCGGTCGACAAATCATGTTTATTACCGTGTCAGTTTATGGTTGGGTTCAGTGGCGCAAATCCCAACAAGCTGGGTCAGCAGATGACTCAGCCATTGTGCCTGAGTGGGCATCATGGCCGGTACGAATTGGCTTGGTAGTCACACTGGTCGGCGGTACCATCCTGTTGACCCCAGTCTTTCGTGCCCTTGGATCCTTTGAACCGGTGTGGGCTGATGCTTGGACTTTCGTAGGATCGCTACTGGCCACCTTTGGTATGGCTAAGGGATGGGTGGAATTCTGGCTCATCTGGGTCATCGTGGACGTTGTTGGCGTGCCCTTACTATTTTCAGCTGGCTATTATGCAACCGCCTTTATGTATGTCTTCTACGGTGGATTCACCCTCATTGGATTTTTTATTTGGGCTCGGGCACGTGCCAAAGAAAAACCTGCTGTGGAAACGTTGAGGCTGGATCCAACGCTGCAAGATACCCCGCCCGATGAAAAAAACTAAGTTTACGTCATGAACTGCATCCTTGTAGGTTGATGCTGTGCGGAACAACTACGCTAGTACTGTGAAAACCTTCGAAGAACTTTTTGCTGAGCTAACAGATAAAGCGCGCACCCGCCCGGAAGGCTCCGGGACGGTACAACAACTCGATGCCGGGGTGCATGCAATCGGTAAGAAAGTTGTTGAAGAAGCCGCCGAGGTCTGGATGGCCGCACGTTATGAGACCACAGATGAAACAGCCGAGGAAATATCCCAGCTGCTGTACCACCTCCAAGTCATGATGCTGGCCAAAGGTATCTCACTGGAAGACGTCTACAAATACCTCTAACTAGGAGAATCGAACGCAATATGTTGCGCATTGCTGTGCCCAATAAGGGCTCGTTGTCTGACGCAGCTCGTGAAACCCTGAGCGAAGCTGGTTACCGACAACGTCGTGATTCTAAAGAACTGGTGCTCGTAGACCCGGAGAATAAGGTGGAGTTCTTCTACCTACGCCCCCGTGATATCGCGATTTACGTGGCTAAAGGCTCGCTTGATGCAGGGCTTACCGGTCGGGATTTGTTCTTAGACGCCCAAGTCGGCGACGCTGCCGAAGAACTGATGGGGTTAGGTTTTGCGCGTTCTACATTCCGATTCGCGGCACCCGAAGGTGCTTTTACATCGGTAAAAGAGCTCGCCGGTAAACGGATTGCGACCTCCTATGACGGTTTATTATCCGACTATTTGAAGTCTTCAGATATTCAGCCCGAGCGAATCGTACACCTGGATGGAGCAGTTGAATCATCAGTATCACTGGGGGTTGCAGACGCTATTGCCGACGTCGTGGAAACCGGGTCAACACTGAAATCAGCCGGTATGGAGATCCTGGGCGAGCCCATTTTAGATTCCGAAGCCATTTTGATCGGCCAGCGGAGTAAATACCCAGCCGGATTGGATAAACTCATTCAACGCTTGCACGGTGTTTTAGTAGCCCGTGAGTACGTCATGGTTGATTATGATGTGCCAAAAGACCACATGGACGACGCCCTGAAAGTCACACCGGGCTTGGAATCCCCAACGATTTCTCCATTAGCTGATGACCGGTGGGTCGCCGTTCGTTCAATGGCTAGGAAAAAGGATATGAACCGCATCATGGATGAGCTCTACGAAATGGGAGCGAAAGCCATTCTTGCCTCGGCAATTCATGCCATCCGTCTGTAAAAATATACTATCGCGAGGAAGACCATGAGCACAGCAATCCGCGTCATCCCATGTCTAGACGTCAAGAACGGCAGGGTCGTTAAAGGCGTAAACTTTGAAAACCTTCGAGACGCCGGTGACCCAGCAGAACTAGCCAGCCGCTATAACGCTGCGGGCGCCGATGAGATCACCTTCCTCGACGTTACTGCAACTACCGAGCACCGTGAGACCACCTATGCACTCGTCGACAGTACTGCTAAGGAAGTGTTCATTCCTTTAACGGTTGGTGGCGGCATCCGCAGCGTGGAACAAGTGCGCGAACTATTACAACACGGGGCAGACAAGGTATCTGTTAGCTCTGCGGCAGTGGAGCAACCCGAATTGATTAACCAGATCGCCCAAACCTGGGGTGCCCAGGCCCTGGTGCTGTCCTTAGACGCACAATCTAATACCGATATGCCATCTGGCTATGAGGTAATGATCAAAGGCGGCAAACACGGCACCAACAAAGATGCCATTGCCTGGGTAAAAGAAGCTGAAGAACGCGGTGTCGGGGAAATCCTCATCAACTCGATTGATGCCGACGGTACTCGTGACGGTTTCGATCTTAAAATGATCAGAACCGTTCGTGATGCAGTGTCCGTGCCACTGATTGCTTCCGGGGGAGCAGGGGAACCAGCGCATTTCCCCCCGGCTATTGAAGCTGGAGCAAATGCAGTTTTGGCAGCCTCGCTGTTCCACTATGGTCCCGATGACATGATCGGTCAGGTCAAAGACGCTCTTGAAACTGCCGGCTATCCGGTCCGGCGCTAACTCATCTAGTTACGGACGGTCAATAAGTACCAGCGCATGATCGGGCCGGCCAAGGGCATGAAGAACCAGTTCCCCAGCCGGTCCGGTCACATAAGTCAGTGTCGTGCCGCGCTTGGCCACGATGCGTTCCCCATTGGTCCGCACCAAAACATACCCGGTCTTGGCATTTACATAGTATTTTCTAGCTTGTTCGCGCAATTGTTCAAATAACGCTGAAGCATACTCGTCAGTTAGCTTTCGTGGCGCCCAGCGGGTCTGAGCACGCCGAATATCTTCGGTGTGGAGAAAAAGCGTTAATAACGGGCTTTCAAGCTCCTGTCGACGAGAAGCCACGGTACGTCGAATCCGCTTGAGTAACGATTCGCGCTGAGCTGCCGGGGGTTTCTGTGGGCCATCGCCAATTTTGCGTACCAGATTATAGAACGCTTTGCGGGAAGTCGACTCATCAGCCAACTCATCAACAGCAGTTTGTAGCGCTGCAGAAGACGTTCCATGACCCAGCCTTACCAGCTCATGGGGATTTTCGTGTAGGAATACTGAGGCAGCTAGGTGCTGTGTTTGCCACTGTTCCACGAGGGTGGGCTCATTGGGTCCGGCGGCATATAAGGCCGCGACGAAGGCAGCACGCGAGGCAGCGACAAAGTCGTTGTCGCTGTCACGCTCATGAGTCCCCGCAGAAAGTTTGGTCACATATGAGAAATTATCACGTGTTGGTCAGTGGCAACAGCAGACAAGCCGTCCTACACTAGATTCACCATGAACAATTCTGAAGTTTCGCCGCCCGAATCAGATCTGGACCCACAGCTCGCGCTCCGGCTGAAACGTAATAGCAACGGTCTCATCCCAGCAATCGTCCAAGACAATGAAAGCCGCGAAGTATTGATGCTTGGCTGGATGGATGACCAAGCCCTGCATCTAACAATGACAACCGGACGTGCTTGGTATTGGTCACGTTCTCGTGGCGAATACTGGCGTAAGGGAGACACATCCGGACATACGCAACATGTCGTTTCAGTAGCATTAGACTGCGATAATGACACGGTATTAGTACAAGTGAGACAGCACGGTCCGGCATGTCACACAGGAACCCCCACGTGCTTTACCGACCGGAACCTCACGGTTGCCGGCACAGAATAATTTATTGTCCCACGGAAAGAACAATATGCGTGATATTGGTCCAGTGTTTCCAACCCGTGAAGCCTTTCACCAACTAGCAGCTGCCCAGCACAAGGTCATTCCAGTAACCGCGACACTGCTGCCAGATGGCCTGACTCCGGTTGGCATCTACCGGCGTCTCGCCAATGACGCCCCAGGAACCTTTTTGCTGGAGTCTGCAGCCCAAGACGGTACCTGGTCGCGTTACTCGTTTATTGGTGCTGGCACAGCTGCCACTTTGACAGAACACAACGGTCAGGCCGTGTGGCAGGGTCGTGTTCCCGAGGGGGTACCGGCAACCGGAACTCCATTGCAAGTCTTAGAACAGTCCCTGCAATTTCTCGCTACTGATGCTCGCGCTGATATTTCGGATACGTTGCCGCATCTGGTCTCTGGTTTTGTTGGCTTTCTGGGCTGGGATACGGTGCGTGCATGGGTTGAATTGGGAGACGGCCCACAAGACGACCTGAACCTACCTTCCATGGCCATGAATTTAGTTACCGATCTAGCTATTCATGACTCCTGGGACGGCACCGTCACACTGGTTGCCAACGCGATCAACTTCAACGGTGAAGCCTCCGGGGTTGATGACGCTTATGATCGCGCCTTAGCCCGATTAGAGGATATGATCCAACGTCTGGCTGAACCGGTAGCTGACCCAGTCTCAGTTGCCCCTGAGGGATGGTTAGAGCGGGATTTTTCCGCTGAAATAGATCACTCATGGCACGAACAAAACTTTCTCAATGCGGTACGAAAAACCCAGCAATCCATCCGTGACGGTGAAATGTCACAACTGGTTATTTCTCGACGGTTCACTACCGCCACCACCGCAACCGCCTTTGACACCTACCGGGTTTTGCGCGCGATTAACCCAAGCCCGTATATGTTCCTGTACACCTTCGAATACCCGGACCGTGAAGGTGTCTACCATTTAGTCGGTGCTTCACCAGAAACCTTGGTGTCGGTAAAAAATAATCGCGTCTTGACTCACCCGATTGGTGGTTCAAAACCCAAAGATCCAAGACGCAGTATCCGTTCAATCGGAGACGAACTGCTCGCCGATCCTAAAGAACGTGACGAACATGGCCAACTGGTAGACCTTGCCAAAACAGAGCTATCTCGTGTTTGTGCTCCAGGCACCGTAGAAGTATCTGATTTCATGACCGTCCAGCAGTTTTCCCATATTCTGCACCTAGTATCCACGGTGGAAGGCGACATTGCTGCTGACAAAACCGCGCTGGATGTTCTGCGCGCCAATTTTCCTGCAGGCACCTTATCTGGTTCGCCCAAACATCGTGCATTAGAACTATTGGATGCTTGGGAGCCACATGCCCGTGGACCATTTGGTGGCACCGTCGGTTACTTTGACCTAGCGGGTAACATGGATATGGCAATCACTATCCGCACAGCAGTACTTAAAGATCAAATAGCCTATGTGCAAGCAGGTGCCGGTATCGTGGCAGAATCTGTACCGGCCACCGAGGCTGAAGAAACTTTGACCAAAGCAACCGCAGCTATCCGTGCCGTGTTAGCGGCCCAACAACTCCAAAGCATTAAGGTTGAAAACTCGAACTAGATGACCACTCCGCAACCCACCGATGCGCCAAAGCCAGCCCGAGGTCTCAATCGCAGCATGACCGTGCTGATATTGCTGCTTGGCGGCGCTATTGCTCTGATCGGCTCAACACAGACCTGGGTAACTGCTACTGGTTTTGAAGCAGCCCACATCAGCCATGTGCAATTATCGGGTCAAGAAGCGTCTCCAATAATCACTGCCATGTCGCTGGTAACCATCGCTGCCGGTGCAGCATTGTCCATTGCACGTAATCTTGGTCGCTGGATCATTGGAATCGTTGCTATTTTGAGCGCAATCGCCATTGGCTGGGCGAGCCTGAGCGTCTGGACGAGCCCAGCAACTGCCGTAGCGCCAAAAATCGCTGAAACGACCGGAACTACCGGTATGGAAGATATTGCCGACAACATTGATGTGTCGTTGCTGCCCTGGCTGACAGTATTCGGAGCACTATTAGTGCTCCTTGGAGGGATCGTCACCCTGATATTCGGATCACGTTGGCCCGTTGGTAAGACAAAAAAATATGAGCGAGCCGATCAGATAGCTGTGGATCACGATGCCCAACTTGACGAGATTGATACGTGGGACGAATTGTCCCGTGGCGAAGACCCGACCTAAAATCACGTAGTAGTTCGTGTTCTAACGTGAGGGTAAAGAAAAGCTGGCAGAATAGAACACGAATCATCGCTAGCAACTTGAGGCTGCCGGAAATACTCTGGCGAAAGAAAGGCAACACGCTAATGACTGACATTACAAGCGAACTCCAAGTCGATGAATACGGTCGTATCTTAAATGACCCAACCCATGACGAGTCACCCAGCCACGGTAATTCACCGGCTGCGTGGGGCCTTGTTATCTGTGTCCTTGTTGGTCTTGTCGTCGCTGGTATTAGTGCCTTGGCTTCGGTCTGGGTCGTAATGTGGATTGGGATTATTCTGGCTATAGCTGGATTGCCAGTTGGGTTCTTCATGCGCCTGGCAGGTAAGGGTGCTAACGGAGAATTTCAAAGCTCATGACATTTAATACGACCACCGGTACTGTTCTCGACGACATCATTGCAGGTGTCATCGAGGACATGAATGTCCGCAAGGCAGCAACGCCGCTACCGCATATGCAACAACTCGCTACTGAAGCGGCACCGGCACGGAACGCTCATGCAGCACTGGCCGGTGGACGAGATAACCCACAGGGCGTAGGCATCATTGCTGAAATTAAACGGGCTTCGCCTTCGGCTGGTGCTCTAGGCGCGATTGCTTCGCCAGCTGAACTGGCAACACGATATGCTGCTGGGGGAGCCGCAGCGATCTCGGTACTTACCGAGCAACGTCGGTTCAACGGGTCGTTGGAGGATTTTGACGCCGTACGGGCTCGGGTAGATGTTCCGTTACTGCGCAAAGATTTTACCGTCGATGAATACCAAATTTACGAAGCTCGAGCCCATGGGGCCGACCTTGTTTTGCTGATCGTAGCGGCTCTGGACGATGCGCAATTGCGCGATTACTTGGCGTTGACTCATGAACTTGGCATGCATGCCCTCGTTGAGACGCATACCGTTGAAGAAATCCAGCGCGCCGCAGCCATTGAGGCACCCATCGTTGGAATCAACGTCCGCAATCTCAAAACACTTGCCGTTGACACTGCCCATTACGGAACACTGGCTGATGAACTACCAGATAAGGCAGTTAGAGTCGCTGAGTCCGGTGTCAAGTCAGCTAACGATGTCGCCATGTATGCTTCACAAGGTGCAGACGCTGTACTAGTAGGCGAGGCCCTGGTACGTCATGGTGAACCCAGCCAGGCCATTGCCGATTTTCGGCGCGCTAGCCGATCCTAACAACCTATTATCCTGCCCCGGCCAACTACCGGGGCGGTTGTCGTTTTTGGAAAGAAAATTATGAGCATCCCAATGGATAGACCACAACCCGGTTCGTACCACTATGACGGGGAGTTTCAACAACAACAAGGTCCATATTTTGGACCCTATGGTGGCCGATGGATGCCAGAATCGTTGATGGCTGCGTTACAAGAGGTTGAAGACACCTTTCGTGCAGCCATCGAAGACCCTATATTTCTTGACGAACTTCGTGACCTCTACGCCAACTACGTTAACCGGCCATCACTGCTGACCGAAGCGGCACGATTCGCGCAAAATCATCCGGGCGTGCGGATCTTTTTGAAACGCGAAGACCTCAACCACACCGGTTCTCATAAGATCAATAATGTCATTGGTCAAGCTCTGCTGGCTAAACGCATGGGCAAAACCCGGCTTATTGCTGAGACCGGAGCCGGACAACACGGTGTCGCAACAGCAACTGCTGCCGCACTGTTCGGTATGGAATGCACCATATACATGGGTGAAGAAGACACGCGCCGCCAAGCCCTTAACGTGGCCCGGATGGAACTACTCGGCGCCGAAGTCAAAGCCGTCAAGATCGGGGCACGAACCCTCAAAGACGCCATTAATGAAGCATTGCGCGACTGGGTCGCATCTGTCGATACCACCCACTACTTGCTGGGCACTGTGACTGGGCCGGCCCCGTTTCCTGAAATGGTCCGGTACTTCCACCAGGTCATAGGTGAAGAAGCACGGGCACAAGCCCTTGAACAGACCGGCAAACTGCCGAATGCTGTAGTGGCCTGTGTTGGCGGTGGGTCCAATGCCATCGGTCTCTTCCACGGCTTTCTAGACGATGAAACCGTGGAACTCTACGGGATGGAAGCGGCCGGGGCCGGCATAGAAACCGGTAAACACGCCGCCCCAATCGGACTGGGACGAGTGGGTGTACTCCACGGTGCACGCACCTACTTGATGCAGGATGAAGATGGCCAAACCATCGACTCACATTCTGTATCCGCTGGCCTAGACTACCCAGGAGTTGGCCCCGAACATGCTTTCTTGCATGACTCTGGACGAGCAACCTATTTACCCGCCACCGATGCTGAAGCCATGCAAGCATTCGAAAAGCTCACCCGTACCGAAGGCATCATGCCCGCCATCGAATCAGCCCACGCACTTGCCGGAGCAGAGCAGATCGCAGCTAAATGGGTAGCTGAAGGTGTTGTCAATGCAGACACCCCACAATCCGACCAGCGCGTTATTATCGTCTCGCTATCAGGACGAGGCGATAAAGACGTCAGCACTGCCGCCACCTGGTTCGGTATGGTGCCAGAAGATCTCACTGAGCTTGGAGAATAACGTCATGACACAACACATCCATTCCCGTACCGCCGAAAAAATCGAAGAAGCCCGTGCTGATGGTCGCACTGCCTTTATCGGGTATCTACCCGCTGGTTACCCAAGTATCGACGCATCCATCGAGGCGGCAGTCGCCCTAGGGAATAACGGTGCTGACGTTATTGAAATCGGATTACCGTATTCAGATCCAGTCATGGATGGTGAAGTCATCCAAAAAGCCACCAGTCAGGCACTACAAGACGGCTTTCGGGTCGGCGATGTATTTCATATCGTCAAAGAAATAACTTCACGCACCGATGCAGCAGTTGTAATCATGACCTACTGGAACCTTGTAGAGCGCATGGGTGTTGAAGAATTTGCGCGTCGTTTCGCAGAAGCCGGCGGCGCCGGACTTGTCACACCGGATCTCACACCTGAAGAAGCCGGCGCATGGATTGAGGCTTCCGATAAATACGGGCTCGACAGGATTTTTTTGACCGCACCGTCATCGACCGATGAACGCATCAAATTGGTAGTGGACTCATCGCGCGGCTTTGTTTATGGTGTATCCGTTATGGGCGTTACCGGAGCCCGTGATGAAGTATCTGATGCAGCAGAACGCGTTGTGCAACGGGCTCATCAAGCCGGCGCGCCGCGTGTTTGCGTCGGTCTGGGGATTTCAGAACCTGAACACGTTGCACAAATTGGCAGTTACGCCGACGGTGCTATCGTGGGAACCGCCCTGGTGACGGCTCTGCGAGATGGCGGTCCCGAAGCGGTCGGTGAGCTCACCCGTCACCTGGTTGCCGGAGCTCCAAAGAACTAGCGCACAACACCTCTAGGACAGATCCACCCAATGCACTTTGCCACCCTACTCGCCTCGATTCCCCCACCTCCGTTTGATGGTTTCCCAATCGGACCGGTGAAGATCCACATTTATGCGTTATGCATCATTTTGGGCGGTATCCTTGCCTTTTGGTTAGGTGGCAAACGTTGGCAAGCCCGGGGTGGTAAACCAGAACAGATGTACGACGTTGGCCTATGGGCGGTAGTCTTCGGCATTATCGGTGCGCGACTTTATCACGTCATCACCGTGCCGGATGTGTATTTCGGGCCCGGTTATAACGGTGAGGGTGACTTAACGAAGATCTTTGCCATCTGGGAAGGTGGCATTGCCATATGGGGTGCCATTGGTGGGGGAGCACTTGGCGTTTGGCTTGCCTGCCGACGATATAAACTGCGCATGACTCCCATGGCCGATGCCATTGCTCCCGGTATCTTGCTTGCTCAAGCTGTTGGACGTTGGGGCAATTACTTCAATCAGGAACTCTTTGGTGAACCAACAACGTTACCTTGGGGACTCGAAGTAGACCCCAACCATTATAATTTCCCGATCGGAATGTCAGCCGATACGCTATTTCACCCAACATTCCTGTACGAATCCTTATGGAATCTATTAGGTGTCGTTGTTCTGTTGTTACTGGATCGGCGTCTGAAACTACGCAATGGCATGATGCTGTGGTCTTATATCGTCTGGTACACACTGGGCAGGATACCCATCGAATCTATTCGGTTAGATCACGCCCAAGAGTTCACCCTCCTAGGTATCACCGCACGGACTAATACATGGACCTCCGTGATCATGTTCCTGGTGGCTGTCGGTTTATTGGTCTATTCGATCATCACTCGGCCTAAAACCGCAGAACAACGTGCCGAAGCCGAAAAAGTCTTCCGTGATGACTACGTCGACGACGCAGACGATGAAACCACAGACCCCAGCGACGATGCCGCACAAGACGATAGCACCACAGCCCAAGAATCCGGTCCGGACAAGACCACTTGATGAGCTAAGTCATCTAATTCATCAATGTCGAATCATTAACTTTCCTCTCAAACGCCCATAGACTGTGGGTATGAGACACGCGAAAATCGTCGCAACCTTTGGACCTGCTACACAGGGATATCAAACAACAAGCGAACTGCTTAAAGCTGGTGTTAACGTCGCGCGAATGAACTTCAGCCATGGCGAACACAGCGTACATTCCGACACATTCAACACCGTCCGCAAGGCGGCTTCAGACCTTGACCAATCAGTCGCAATATTTGCCGATCTCCAAGGCCCTAAAATTCGGTTAGGCCGATTTGCAAATGGACCACACCTTTTAGAAGACGGTGACACCTTCACTATCACCACCCGGGATATCGAAGGCACCCAAGATATCTGCTCGACCACATTCAAAGGACTGCCACATGATGTGGAAGTGGGAGACCAGCTACTCATTGATGATGGAAAAATAGCTTTACAAGCCACTGAAGTTACTGAAACCGATGTGGTCACTAACGTTGTCATTGGTGGCGAAGTATCCAATAATAAAGGCATTAATCTGCCAGGAGTTGCGGTATCTATTCCCGCACTGACCGAAAAAGACGAAGAAGACCTCCGGTTTGCGCTGAAACTTGGTGTAGACATGGTTGCACTTTCATTTGTGCGCAGTGCATCGGATATCGAACCAGTTCACCAGATCATGGAAGAAGAAGGCCGCCGGATACCGGTCATTGCCAAACTGGAAAAACCCCAAGCCGTCGATAATCTACAAGAAATCATCGACGCTTTCGATGCGATTATGGTCGCACGCGGTGACCTCGGTGTCGAGCTACCACTAGAAGAAGTACCTGTCGTACAAAAAAATGCTATTGATTTGGCCCGACGCTGGGCCAAACCCGTTATTGTGGCAACACAGGTACTGGAATCCATGATCGACAGTCCACAGCCAACACGCGCCGAAGCGTCCGACTGTGCCAATGCAGTCCTTGATGGTGCCGATGCTGTCATGCTTTCAGGGGAAACTTCCGTTGGAAAGTATCCAATTCGCACCGTGCAAACCATGGCGAAGATTATTAAATCCACAGAAGAACGCAGCCTTGACCGGATGCCACCATTGGGGACTCGTCCGGGAACACGTGGGGGAGCGATCACCAGGGCTGCCGTTGATATAGCCGCCAGCCTGAATATCCCATTCTTAGTAACGTTCACCCAGTCAGGCGATTCAGCGCGTCGGCTCTCCCGACTACGGGCGCCACAACCTATTTATGCGTTTACGCACTCGTTTACTACCAATAATGTGTTATGCCTATCCTGGGGAGTAACACCCACGATGGTGCCCTTTATGGACTCCACCGATAAAATGACCGAACAAATCGATCACGAGCTAGTCAAAGCAGATCTAGCAAAAATTGATGATCTGGTCGTTATGGTTGCCGGTTCGCCACCTGGAGTACCTGGCTCTACCAATATGCTTAAAGTTCACCGCATGGGTTCCACAAAGGCTGAAATTGATCCGGCTCTGATAGACACGGCCGTTGCTCCGCCAGCACATCGCTGGGACAAAGTCTCCGGCTGGTCACCCATGTAATAGTAACTACGAAGGGTTGCCCAGCTGTTCGATAACAGTCTGGGCGACGTCCTTCATAGTTAAGCGACGATCCATTGAAGTTTTCTGAATCCAACGAAACGCCTCGGGCTCGGTGATTTCTAGACGTTGCATCAGCAGCGTCTTGGCTTGATCCACTAACTTGCGTGTCTCAAATCGCGCAGACAAATCAGAAACCTCAGCCTCGAGGGCCACTAACTGCTCAAAACGAGCCTTCGCCAACTCAATGGCCGGAACCAGATCGGTTTCACTAAAGGGCTTGACGATATAACTCATAGCCCCGGCCTCAGTTGCCTGATCAATCAGATCCCGCTGCGAAAATGCGGTAAGAATCACAACCGGTGCCAGTGACCGCTCTGCAATGTACCGTGTTGCAGATATACCATCCATAACTGGCATCGAAATATCCATCAGCACCAAGTCCGGTTTCAATTCCTCCACCAATTCGATGGCTCGCTCGCCGTTACCCGCCTCACCGACAACCTCATAGCCTTGTCCGGTGAGTGTCTCGACGATATCTAAACGAATAATAGTTTCGTCCTCAGCCACCACAATGCGTACCGGATGTGCTGTTTGGTCTTGCGACATAGTGACCCTTCGTTCATGGCGACGGCATATTATCAATCTCATATACTACGTCACCACAGTACGCAGTATCGTTTGGCAATTCTGAAAACTCGTGTAAAATAGACCAAGTGTCCAGCCCGAATGGCGGAATTGGTAGACGCGTTGCACTCAAAATGCAATATCGAAAGATGTGTGGGTTCGAGTCCCACTTCGGGTACAAAAGTAGCCGAACACGTCCCGCAAGTATCTTGCGGGACGTTGCTGGTTAAAGCGCTGTCTTTGAGATGCGACGTTCTATATTTGGCGCAGATATTCGCTACTCAGCCAATGAATGACACCCCGGTGTGCATGGCCCGATGACTTATTTGAAACTGTATAGTGAGCTGTGACAATATTGACAGGTGCGCCATTATTGCGCACACAAAATTCTTTTGTCATTTTAGCTAACTATGACGCTCACGCCGGTGAACCACTCGCATTCCCCGCCGGCAGTTGCGAAGAGGTGAAGCACCGTGCTCCTGACGGCGGTCTCGTTGGCACTGCTCGCAGTCGTGCTGGCTGCTCCGCTGTCGCATTGGTTCGGAAAATATGCTGGATGGTTGTTGTGGACCCCCTTGGCGGCTGCCGCCTGGGTACTCATCCAGGCCTACACCTCTTCCAGCGGTGAAGTCGTTGAATACTACCCCTGGATCCCAGACTTCTATAATGTAGGTTTTCATCTGCGACTCAACGGTTTGTCGCTGCTATTTGGGCTCTTAGTGCTAGTTATCGGTGCCGGTGTCTTGTTCTACTCGGCAAGATACCTTGGCAAAACAAAAATCATCAGTTTTTACCTAACCATGTCAGCCTTCGCGCTGTTCATGCTCATTCTGGTTTTGGCCAACGATCTCATGGTGCTGTATGTGGCCTGGGAAGGCACCACCTTGGCCTCATTCTTTCTGATTGCCAGATCAGGTTCGCATGCCAGAAAACCTGCCGTGCGCACACTGCTGGTGACAGTTGGTGGCGGGCTTGGCCTATTAGCCGCCGTCAGTGTACTGATTGGTGCGGCAGGCACCACAGTCATTACCGAAGTATTAGACTCCAATATCTGGGACAACTCCGGGCTAACAACGTGGGTTGTCATTACTTTGGTACTCGCGGCATTTACCAAATCGGCGCAATTTCCTTTCCAATCTTGGTTACCAGATTCCATGGTGGCGATTTCTCCGGTCTCCGCCTACTTGCATGCCGCAGCAATGGTAAAAGCCGGAATCTACTTGCTGCTCCTATTTTCACCTGTTCTGGCAGGCAACACACTCTGGCTTACTCTGCTTGTTAGCTCGGGCCTAATCACCGCCCTGATGGGTGCCGTTGCAGCGCTTCGTCGCTACGATCTCAAAGAACTCTTGGCCTACTCGACGATGTCCCAGCTGGGCTACCTGGTAGCACTGATCGGTGTTGGTACACCAACCGCTTTGACTGCAGCGGTCTTACACACCATCGCCCATGCCCTATTTAAGTCAGCGTTGTTCCTTGCGGTTGGCATTATCGACCACGAAGCCGGCACTCGAGACATGCGGATGCTGACGGTACGTAAGATGGCCATGCCAGCAACGCTGACCGTAATCATATTGGGTTCAGCATCGATGGCCGGGCTGCCACCCATGTTGGGTTTCGTATCCAAAGAATCCCTCTTTGACGCTTTTCTCAGCGCCCAGCTGCCAGGCATCTTGCCTTGGATACTGGCCGGGTTAGCAACACTGGCCGCCATCGGCACCTTCGGCTATTCCGGACGGCTCGTATTGGGAGCCATGGGTAAATATCGATCGCCACGTAACTGGATTAACACGCCACGAGGCACCAGCGCGAATCAACAAACCGTACATGAAGCGCGGATCAGTTTCTGGGGATACCCAGCAGTTAACGCTTCACTTTCCTTGGTTCTTGGGTGTTTCCCCTTTATCGTGGGCGGTACCGTTACGGCAGCATCAGCAGTAGCCATTGGTACCCGCCAACAAATTAATCTTGGTTTGTGGCACGGCTTCACCCCAGCCCTGGGCTTATCAGGATTCGCTATCGTGGTGGGCGCCATCACTGTATGGCAGCTCCCAGCAATCGAAGCGTTTATGGTGCCACGACCACTGGCATTTTCTGGCCTGGGTGTGGTGGAAAAACTACGCCAAGCCACCATCGATTTTGGTGCGGTTGTCAGCTCATGGACTTCAGGGCTTAACCCGGGCCGTCACCTGGCATGGCCAGCGACATTATTAGCAGGCCTGGCCCTAGCCGGTTGGCTCACCATTGATCAGTTGCCGGAGCAACAACAGAATCTAACCCGCTGGACAGATTGGTTATTGGTCATTCTTGTTGGGGTAGGTATCGTGGCAACCGTACTGGCACGGACACGCTTAGCTGCGGTAGTGGTCTTAGGAGTTGTCGGCTTCAGCGTAACCCTGTGGTTCTTTGCCCTGGGTGCCGTCGATGTAGCCCTTACCCAATTGCTGGTAGAAGTCCTCACTGTTGTTGTCATGGTGTTATTACTGCACCGGTTGCCCAAGACCTTCAGGACTAAAGACCGCCCAACAAAGTCCGGGCTGATCGCGACCATTGCCGCTGGTATCGCTGCTTTTGCCGGAACCTACGCTCTAACGGGTCGTCGCGACATGTCCGAACCGGCCCAATACTTGACTCAATATGGCACCGAAGTCACCGGTGGCAACAACCTGGTTAACGTTATTCTGGTTGAATTTCGTGCCCTCGATACTCTGGGAGAACTCACCGTGCTCGGGGTAGCTGGCGTAGCCGTAGCCACCTTGTTGGCCTCCCGAGCACCAAACCCAGTGCGTAAAGCCAAAACTCTTGACACCTCTCCGTTATCCAATGCGGAAGACAACTCCATCTACTTGCGTAGCTTTTCCAAAATTGCCCTACCAATCCTGATCATTGTCAGCCTGGTCTTATTGGTTCGTGGCCATAATGAACCCGGCGGTGGTTTCGTGGCCGCATTACTCACCGGTGCTGGCTTTGCGCTGCTTTATCTGGCCGCACCAACCAATGAGGCCGCCCCAATACGCTGGCCTTACATGGGGCTCATCGGTGCCGGTGTGGCCCTTGGCGCAGCTGTTGGTGTGATAGGCCTGTTTGATGGGTCATTCCTGACCCCCATCCACTTCAACATCCTGGGCCTAGACATCAACAGTTCGCTGATCTTCGATATCGGCGTCTACCTGGCTGTACTCGGACTCATCCTGGGTGCGTTCAACATGCTCGGCTCACGACACGGCCTTCAAGCAGCCCTGGAAACACCCCCGGGACCAAGTACCGGGCCACCTCCTGGTATTGACCGAAACAACACTAAACGTCAGCAGAAACAGGAGGCTGTGAAATGACTCTGAGCATCACTGTGGCACTACTGACTGCCGGAGCGGTCTACCTGTTTACCAAACGCGAAATGCTGCGTATTATCTTAGGTTTCGTACTGATTGGTCACGCCGGCAATCTCATCCTGTTCGCAGCAGGAGGCACCGATCGACGAACCGAAGCGTTTCATCCATCAGACGACCCTTCAGCCATGGTTGACCCGCTGCCTCAAGCATTCGTACTCACGGCCATTGTCATCGCCTTTGCCATCACCGTCTTTATGCTCGTATTGGCCGTAACCGGCGATAAATCCGATGACACCGCCGATAAGGTCGAAAAACTCGATGTGGCGGCCGAATCATATTCCGATGGTGTCCGACACCAACCACGTCGTAACACCACCGGCCAGGGGCAGCCATGACTCCAACCACCATCGGCGCGCTACTGCCATTATTTAGCGGCCTACCCCTGCTTGTCGGTGGCCTACTAGTAACCACCGGCCAGCGGCTACGCCTCCACGCGATCGTCAACATCTGTACCATGCTGGTAATGCTGGTCTCGGCTTTCGGACTGGTATACCATTTCTGGTCCAACGACGGCGGTGCCATCGCCCATCAAGTCGGGCCCTGGCCACCAGGTGTCGCCATACCATTTGCCGCCGACATGTTCACTGCACTGATGCTATCGGTCACCCTGCTACTGACCGTAGTCAGCATCTGGTTCGCCCAAGCCTCACGAGCCGCTAACTCCCGGTACTTTGCGCCCCTCATTCTCATTCTGACCGCCGGAGTCAACGGGGCACTACTGACCGCAGACCTGTTCAACCTCTTCGTATTCCTCGAAGTTATGTTGCTGCCCAGCTATGGGCTTTATGTACTTAGTGCCAACCGTAAACTCCCGTTACGACGCGTCCACGGTGCACGCCTCTACGTCACCATGAACCTGTTTACCTCCACGCTGTACATGATCGGCGTTGGGTTCCTTTACGGCACCGCAGGCACGGTCAACATCGGTGTACTAGCTGACCAAGCCCAAGACGACCCAACCGTAGCTATCGCCGGGGCCGTCAGCATCTTTGCACTATCAATCAAAGCCTCCGTGGTACCCATCCACGGTTGGCTAGCACGAGCCTATCCGGGAACCTCGCCGGCCATTACCGCCCTCTTCTCTGGGCTCCACACCAAAGTGGCCATCTACGCCATTTACCGCATCTACGCAGTCGTCTATGGGGGAGATACCCGCTTCTTATGGATCGGTGTCCTATTCTTTAGCCTAACCATGCTCATTGGAGTCTTTGGTGCCGTCGGAGAAAAAACCACCCGCACTATCCTGGCATTCCACATGGTCTCGCAAATCGGCTATATCCTGCTGGGGGTTGCACTGTTCACCGAATTAGGCTTGACCGCCGGCATCTTTTACTTGCTACACCACATGATCGTCAAAGCCTCACTGTTCATGTCCACCGGAGCCGTCGAAGTGCGTTATGGCACCGGGGTGATTGGTGCGCTGGGTGGCATCTCTCGAACCGAGCCCATTATCGCCGTCGCCTTTATGATCGCAGCCCTGTCACTGGCCGGTATTCCACCGTTTTCTGGTTTCGCAGCAAAATTCATGCTCATCGTTGGCGCGGTAGAATCCGGCCAAATCGCCGCGGTGATCACCATGCTATTCGTCTCGTTAATTACCCTATTATCTATGCTCAAAATCTGGACTGGCATGTTCTGGGAGAAAGGTTCCGGGGGACCGGCCACCAAATCTGGCACGCTCATTACCTCACACACCCGCGACCCCTACGCTCACGAAGCGTCATACACCCCCGAGCTGGCTACCGAAGCCACCCGCGCCCAAGTCAGCACGCTGACAAGCACCCAAACCATTATCGAAGCCGATGAATCCACCGTGCCCGCCCGACGCATCAACTTCTCGCTGGCAGCACCCTCCGTAGTCCTGGCGCTCATCACCATCTGTCTCGGGCTGGGCGCACAATTCCTCCTGGCCCTGACCGGTATTGCAGCAGAAGGTCTCTACGACACCACCCAATACGTCCAGGCGGTGCTTAGCCCATGACCATACTGACCTGGTTGCCCCGTTGGATCTGGCTGATCATCTGGTTTATCGGCCAACTCATCAGCTCTTCGTGGGCCGTCCTGAAAGATCTTGCTTTCCCTGGCATCAACGCCCACCCCGGCATCGCCAGGGTTCGTACCGATTGCCGCACCGATGCCGAAGTCACCATGCTGTCAGCGTTGATTACCATCACGCCTGGCACCCTAACGCTGGGAACAGAAATCGACGATGACGGCACCCGCTGGATTTATGTGCATTCCCTCTACGACGGCGACCCCGCAGCCGTTGCCGACGGCTCCATCGACATGCAAAACCACATCATCACGGCCATGCGTCGGGAAGGTTTTGACCCGCGCACCGTAGATCAAACCAATCGTCACTTGCCCAGGAGGGCCCGCAGATGACCGCCCTCAATTTTGGTCTCTATATTGGCCTAACAGTACTGGCCGCCTGTATGATCGCGGTGGCTTACCGGATACTAACCGCACCTACCGACGCCGATCGTGCCGTTTCGGCAGACCTACTTATGTTCTCTTTTACCGGTATGCTCGCATTTATCGGTGTGCTGCTTGCCGGACAATTCTTCTTCGATCTCATCTTGGTCGCTTCTGTCGTAGGATTCCTCTCGGCCATCTCCCTTGCCCGCGCCCTAACCAGGGGGAGGCGCTAATGGATACCACCGTGATTTTAGATATTATCGGCAACGTATTTGTTCTTGCCGGGGTCCTAATCTTCAGCATCGCCGCCATCGGACTGTTTAGATTCACAGACACCTATCAGCGTATCTCCGCGGTGGGCACAGCAGCAGGCTTAGGGATTTCGGTGCTTGTTATCGGGGTGTTTATTCTGACACCTTCATGGCAAAACCTCATCAAACTGCTCATCATCTTGTTTCTACAATTAGCTACCTCCTCTATCGGATCGATGGCCATAGCCCGTTCGGCCTACCTGACAGGTAGCCCGCTACGTCCTGGCCACTTTGATCACCTTGCCGAAGATCAAGGTGTCGTTGAAGACATCGGAGAGCCGGACGAAGACGTCGAAGAACCAGAAGAAAACGTTGATGAGGCAGCTCAGAACGACAACTGGGGATAAAATCGGCGCCCGAGCGTTGTGCTCGTTAGACTAGACAGCGTGACTGCTTCGAAACATACTGCTTCAGATTCTGCTCCGAATACGCTGATGGTCATTGATGGCCATTCCATGGCCTACCGGGCCTTTTTTGCATTACCAGCCGAAAACTTCCAAACCACCACCGGCCAGCACACCAACGCCGTGTATGGTTTTGTCAACATGTTGTTGGCAATGATCCGAGAACAACAACCCACCCATGTTGCGGTTGCCTTCGATTTGGGCACGCCGACTTTTCGGACGGAACAATATCCCGAATACAAAGCTGGCAGGGATAAAACCCCCGATGAATTCCACGGCCAAATTGATCTCATCAAACAGGTCATGGACGCGCTGAATATCCCCACCATCGAAGTAGACGGCTACGAAGCAGACGATATCGTAGCCACCATGGCCACCTCGGCCGCTGAAGCCGGATGGCAGGCTCGTATCGTTTCAGGTGATCGTGATACCTTCCAGCTCATTAATGACGACGTCACTGTGCTCTACCCGATGCGTGGGGTCTCTGAACTCCCACCATTTGACGCCGACGCCATCGTTGAACGTTACGGTGTCACCCCTATGCAGTACCCGGAGTTAGCCGCTCTGGTGGGTGAGACCGCCGATAACCTACCCGGGGTACCGGGGGTTGGTCCCGGCTTTGCCGCCCGATGGCTCAATAAATATGGCAGTCTCAAAGGTATCTTGGACAATATTGATTCCATTGGGGGTAAAAAGGGAGCCGCACTGCGTGAACACCTCGACGATGTCAAACGAAACCGCGAACTCAACGCCCTCATTACGGATCTGCAACTGCCTGTTGAGATTACCGACACTGCTCTGGCCAACCCGGATCGAAACCTGGTGGCCGAACTTTTCGATGCATTGGAATTCAACACGATTCGAGATCGTGTCTTTAGCACCTTTGAACAGCGACTTGGTGGCGCAGAAGAACAAGCCCCAGCCGAAGACCTCCCCGAGGCCGCGCTTATCAACGACATCAATGCATGGCAGGGTTTTCTAGCCAATATCGCCGAGCCAGTTTCAGTATTCTTCAATATCACTTCGCCGGCGACCATCACTCGGCGCAAAATCCCGGCCCCCGGTGATTATGGTGAAATTCTTGGTGTAGGGCTGGCTACCGAAAACGCCACCGCGGTTATCGATCTGGAGACCGCCGATGAACAACTAGGACAGGCCATCACCGAGTTTTTGGGCAACGAGGCCTACACCAAAGTTGTCTACGACCTCAAAACAGTTTTGAAAGCGCTTGCTACCACACCTGAACGTTCTTCGCTGCCAGCCGTAACAGACGTTGAGACTTCGATAGTAGCCGTTGAAGATGATGTGTTGCTATCGGCCTATATTCTGCAACCAGACCGCCGCGGCTATGAACTGGCCGATCTCGTACAAACATATCTAAATACCCGCCTGGATGCTATCACGCAAAGCATCAACCAAGGCCAGCTTGCAATCGATGGGCTAGAGGAAAACAACACCGAACAATTGGCACAGTATGCCCGAAATGCCTGGATGATCCATCGGCTCAATGAGACCATGGGGGTTGAATTGCAGCGACGCGGAGCCGTCGGGTTACTGCATGATTTAGAAATCCCATTATCGGTGGTACTAGCCAAGATGGAATTGACTGGTATTGGTATCGATCGCCAGCGGCTAGATAACCTGCTTGATGGCTTTACCGAAGAAGTTGCTAAAGCCCAACAATCGGCATTCGCTGCCATCGGGGGCCAGGAGGTCAATCTTGCCTCACCAAAACAACTGCAATCTGTGCTTTTTGAAACTCTTGATATGCCCAAGACGCGAAAAACTAAAACCGGCTATTCCACAGATGCTGACTCGTTGGCAGATCTATTGGAAAAAACGGATCACGCCTTCTTACATAATTTGATGGCCTTCCGAGATGCCACCAAATTGCGTCAAACTGTTCAAGGACTATTAGATTCCATTGCCGATGATCAGCGAATCCATACCCGTTTTTCTCAAACGGCTGCTGCCACGGGACGGTTGTCGTCGCTAAATCCAAACCTACAAAACATCCCAGTGCGTACTCCGGCGGGACGCCAAATTCGTGATATCTTCGTGGCGGGAACCAACCCGTATTCTGATGAACCCACCACACTACTAACCGCCGATTATTCGCAGATTGAAATGCGCATTATGGCGCATATGTCCCAGGACGAAGGACTAATCCAGGCCTACCAGCACGGTGAAGACCTGCACCGCTTCGTCGGGTCCCAGGTCTTTGACGTCGCACCTGAAGAGGTCACTACCTCGATGCGCGATAAAGTTAAAGCCATGTCCTATGGGCTGGCCTATGGTCTTAGTTCCTTCGGCTTGTCACGACAGCTGCGGATTTCTGTGGACGAGGCCCGTGAACTAATGACCAGTTATTTTGATCGCTTCGGTGCTGTTCAGCATTACCTGCGCAGTGTGGTTCGCCAAGCCCGTAAGGATGGCTATACCGAAACCATGCTTGGACGTCGACGCTACTTACCCGATCTGCAATCAGATAACCGTCAACTACGTGAAATGGCCGAACGAGCAGCTCTAAACGCACCGATCCAAGGGTCTGCAGCCGACCTTATTAAAAAGGCCATGTTGGGTGTGCAATCCAGATTAGAGCAGGAAAACCTCAAATCACGCATGATTTTACAAGTTCATGACGAACTGATCATCGAGGTCATCGACTCAGAAATCGAAGCCGCCCAAACTATTCTCATAGAAGAAATGTCTTCGGCAGCTAGTCTGCGAGTCCCATTGGATGTCCAGATTGGAAAAGGCTACTCGTGGCACGAAGCAGCCCACTAGGCAACTTGGCGCTTCCTAGTGAATCACTGCCGACCAATAACCGTTGAAAACCGGCGTGATTCCGCGAAAACCCCAACACTTCTTACGTTGATTTTGACAGGACGTATACCGTAGTATATTAAATGTTGCCAAATTTAGCAGCAAAACACCTACGATGCCGCCGTATAGCTGCGTCCGTATAGCTGCGTCGTAAAATCAGTAAGTTTATCAATCATATTAATCCATATCGGAGTCCCTACTACATGACCACTACTAGTAACGCCCCGCAGGTCGCTGTCAATGACATCGGCTCGGCCGAAGAGTTCATGGCTGCAGTCGACGAGACCATCAAATACTTCAACGATGGCGACCTGGTGGCAGGCACCGTCGTCAAAGTCGATCGAGACGAAGTACTGCTCGATATCGGCTATAAGACCGAAGGTGTCATCCCTTCACGTGAATTGTCCATCAAAAACGACGTTGATCCTGACGAAGTCGTTGAGGTTGGCGATTCCGTAGAAGCGCTGGTTCTTACCAAAGAAGATAAAGAAGGCCGCCTCATTCTCTCCAAGAAACGCGCACAGTACGAGCGTGCTTGGGGCGACATCGAAAAAGTCAAGGAAGAAGACGGTGTTGTCACCGGTACCGTGATCGAAGTTGTCAAGGGCGGTCTGATCCTCGACATCGGTCTACGTGGGTTCTTGCCCGCGTCCTTGGTTGAGATGCGTCGTGTCCGCGACTTGGCACCATACGTCGGACAAGAGCTCGAAGCCAAAATCATTGAATTGGATAAGAACCGTAACAACGTTGTCCTGTCCCGCCGTGCTTGGCTGGAACAGACACAATCCGAAACTCGCTCCAACTTCTTGCAAGCATTGCAGAAGGGCCAAGTCCGTACCGGTACCGTTTCCTCGATTGTCAACTTCGGTGCATTCGTGGATCTCGGTGGAGTCGACGGTCTGGTGCACGTTTCGGAACTGTCCTGGAAACATATCGATCACCCATCAGAGGTTGTCGAAGTTGGCCAGGAAGTCACTGTAGAAGTACTCGACGTCGATATGGATCGAGAACGTGTATCCCTATCGCTCAAGGCAACACAGGAAGACCCATGGCAGGTCTTTGCACGCACCCACGCCCTGGGCCAGATTGTACCGGGCAAGGTCACCAAGCTGGTGCCATTCGGTGCATTTGTTCGCGTAGAAGATGGTATCGAAGGTCTGGTTCACATTTCCGAACTGGCTAACCGTCACATCGACACCGCTGAACAGGTTGTCTCGGTCAACGAAGTTCTGTACGTCAAGGTCATTGACATTGACCTGGAGCGTCGCCGTATTTCCCTGTCACTCAAACAGGCTAACGAAGGCGTGGACCCAGAAGGCACCGACTTCGACCCAGCGCTCTACGGTATGGCTGCCGACTACGATGAAGAAGGCAACTACAAATACCCAGAAGGCTTCGATCCTGAAACCAATGAATGGATGGAAGGCTTCGAAGCAGAACGCGCCGCATGGGAGCAGCAGTACGCTGACGCCCAAGCACGTTGGGAAGCTCACAAAGAACAGGTTGCCCGTCATATGGCAGAAGCAGCAGAAGTTGCTGCATCCGAACCAACGGATACCGGCGCAACATCGTACTCCTCGGGTGATGAGCAAACTCAGGTCGACGATTCCGGTACGTTGGCATCCGACGAAGCTCTCGCAGCACTGCGGGAAAAACTGACCGGTAACTAAACCGTCAGCCCGCCGGGCATACCGAAGGCCGCTACTGTAAAACAGTAGCGGCCTTCGGCGTTAACATGGCAAATACGAGATTACTACCCTATAACACCCAGTGTTCTACGCGGCCCGGACCGCCTCGATAAACGCCTTAAGCAACGCATAATTTTTCTCACCGGGCGACGATTCGACACCGGAAGAAACATCAACGCCATCTGGATGATATCGGGCCACAACATCAGCCACATTGTCTGGGTTGAGACCACCGGCTAAGATAACCCGAGCATCAATATCACTAACCCAATCGGGAATGGCAGCAAACCGGCCAGTCCCGTGGGAAGCATCATAAAACCAAAAATCTAAGTCTTCGGTAGCGGCCGGGGGAGTCTCTGAAGCTAGCGCTAACGAGTTCACCTCAGCAGGCTCATACAGCTGGACGGTATCCACCTCATGCATAATCGGTTCGACGTGGTCTAGGGTCAGCCCAACTGCGAAAGTATCGATGCGTTTTGCCGCACGTGCGGCAAGTTGACGTACCGTCTCAGTGTCAATTAGGCGTTTGGATTGCGGAGCTTGCATGAAGCCTACAGCGTCGTACCCCAATTCAATGGCCCACTCCAACTGTTCTGCAGTCGTGATGCCGCATACTTTGACATAGAGCTTAGACATAGTCTCAAACCTTCTGTGACTGAGTAACGATAAATCGCCGATCTCCAGCTATCTGGCGGGTCGGACCCACGCTGTGTTGCATTTGTGCACGATAGCCCCGGGACCTATTGAATACGGTAAACAGTACACCACCTGGCTTCAATGCGCGGGATGCTTCAGCGAACAGAAAATGCGCAATGTCGCTGGTAAGTTCAGTCCCATCATGAAATGGCGGATTCAGCACCACCACATCGACACTGGCATTACCCAACTGGACTAACCCAGACTGATGCATCACGTGCACGCCGTCTACGTTATTGGCCGCCAGAGTCGCTGCAGTGGATCGCACAGCTGAAGCTGAATCATCGGTGGCGATCAAGTGGCCAACGGCAGTGCACCGCGCCAGAAACGTGGCGATAGTACCATTACCACAGCCTAAATCTACTCCTACAGTATCCGGACCAAAATACTTTGCATGATAGGGCATCAAACTTTCTAACAGCAACCGGGTTCCCGGATCGAGTCTGGCCGCACCAAAAGTGAGCCCGTAAGCTCGTAGCTGTAAGGTATGTGATGCTATCTGCACCGTATTTTTCCGTGGGATCCGTGGCGGTGCATCACCAACTAGGCCTTTTGGTTCCTGTGCACGCAATGCACGAGCTTTATGATAACCTCGTGAAGCCGAAACATGACTAAACGATGCTTCTAGTACCTTATTCATCGAAAAATTCAGGTGCCGTTGCAACTGCCCGGCTAAGAACATTACTTGTTTATCTGCCCAGCGTGCGATCTGCCACGAGACTTCTTCTAAAGCCTCCAGTGGCCGAGCCAACCGGTAGACCACCGTTGCGACGCCATCTAGAATATCCGGCGAGACGGCTGTAGCCACCGGCCCGGTGATGGACGCTTGGTCTGCTGCCAGCCCGGCCGAATCTTGTACAAACCGTACCTGTAGCTTCTGTTCTCTCGCCCAGGCGCTAAGCGCCCCGGAAACATCATTGATCACAACAAACGGGGCAGTTGTTCGCCAGGGCTCAGCCGTCAACGTTTCATCCAGAACCTGTAACAGCATTCGGTCAACATTATCGGGTACGACTTTGCTTTGAATCATGTCAGCCTATCCTGCCACTGGATGCCAACGGCTTCTGCCTGCAGGGCACCGGCAGTCATTGCTGCTAGCCGTGTGTTGAAGTGTTCTAGCGCGTGGTCAACATCGTCCAGACCTACAGTGATCTTTGCAGTAGAACCTGCGTAATCCGTTCCTAAGACAGCAAAATTTGCCGAACGTAGGTCGTTTTCGACTCGACCGACCTCAGCATGCGGTGCATGAATATTCACAAGTAACATTCGTTGGCGCACTACCAGTGGTGTTTGTTCTAGTGTGGCGACTACGGTATCTGAATAGGCACGAACCAAACCACCAGCACCCAGTTTGATCCCACCAAAATAGCGCACCACGATGGCACAAATATCCGAAATATCGGCGCATTCTTGGCCAGCATGTACAGCACGGTAATTCGTCAAAGCCTGCAGCATAGGCATCCCGGCAGTACCAGCCGGTTCACCATCATCGGAGGAACGCTGAATATCCCGATCTGCGCCAAGCACAAATGCCGGCACCACGTGAGTGGCTGCATGATGAACGCCACGCACCTCATCTATCCAAGCCCGTGCCGCATCCTCTGAATCAACTCGACGGATCATTCCGATAAACTCAGAGCGGCGAATATCGAGGCGGACCTCCACTGGATTGTCATGTGCCACCACGGTATAACGGCTATTACGAGCAGAATCAGCAAAATGCATAACCACAAGTCTACCTAGGAGTTTTCATGCGTCATCTCGCCTTGACCGGCGGCATCGGATCCGGTAAATCAACCGTTGCGGAATTCTTCGCCGACCACGGCGCAACGATCATCGATGCTGACGCCATCTCTCGCGAGCTGATGGAACCAGGCCAACCGGTGCTAGACGAAGTGGCCACCGCCTTTGGCCAGCACCTACTGGATGAGACAGGACGCCTTGACCGCCAAGCCCTGGCAAAGATTGTCTTCAACGACGACGACGCACGTCAGCAGCTCAACGGTATCGTCCATCCGGCAGTGCGTGCCGAATCCGCCCGATTGCGCGAAGCAGCATTGGCAACAGATCCCCAACACGCCGTGATTATCGAAGACATCCCCCTTCTTATCGAAACCGGTCAAGCACAACAATTTGACGGAGTCATCGTGGTAATTGCAGATTATCAAACTCGTCTTCAACGCTTAGTGGATGTCCGTGGGATGGATGCTACCGATGCCAAGTCACGGATTGCAGCCCAGGCAACCGATGAGCAGCGGCGGGCCGTTGCTGACTGGTGTATTGATAATTCTGGCACACTGGACGAGACTCGGGCTCAGGTCGCTACAGTCTGGTCAGATCTGACCGGCAATACGACTAGCAGATGACCAGATAAAAAACACCACTTCATCTTGGATCACAAGGACCCACCATCACTACTCGCTCACACGTTTTCACCGCTAACTCAATGACTCGGGTTATTATCGGGTGGTTGGCTGTGTTGATATTAGCCATCACACAGCAGTTTTTAGCTCCGCCGGTACCCGGTGTCATCCTGGTCTTGGTATTGGCCGGAGTCGTCGTGATTATTAGCATCTGTTCTTTCGGTGTGGTCACCCAAGCCGAAAAACTTGCACAACGTATGGGCGATCCGTACGGCTCACTGGTGCTTACGATTTCCATTGTGCTCATCGAAGTTATTCTGATCTCGGCAGTCATGCTAGGTCCTGGTGACCACACCACTATTGGACGCGATTCGGTCATGGCCGTATCGATGATCATCATGAATCTAGTTATCGGCATCGCGGTACTTCTGGCCACCAGAAAACACGGCCCATTAGTGCACAACCGCACCGGAACTGCCAGTTACTCAACCATGCTCATCGCGTTGCTTACCGTAGCTTTCGTACTACCGGGACAACTGGATGCCAACGGCAGCTATCCGCCGGGTATCGCTGCCATCATTGCAATTGGAACGCTGGCTACTTATGCATATTTTCTTTACCGTCAGATGTTCCACCAGCCCGGCGATTTTGCGGAAACCGACCCCATCGGCATTAGGGCAGCCGGTGAGGCTTCCGGCATCACTGCTCAGCCACCGATCGCGGAAACATTTGCTAAACACCGTGCCGAAATCCTGCAACGTATTATTCTATTAGTTATTACGGTGATCCCGGTGGTGATTTTAGCCCAATACATGGCCCAACTTCTTGACGATGGGCTTGGACGTACTCAATTACCCATTGAGCTCGCCGGTGTGTTGATCGCTGCCATTGTGTTTTTGCCAGAAACCATCACGTCTTTGCGTGCCGGTAGCGCCGGAGAACTGCAGCGCGTAGTGAATCTGTGCCATGGAGCATTGGTCTCGACCGTATCTGTGACGATTCCGGCGGTGTTACTGATCGGTCTGGTCACCGGCCAGACCGTTGTACTAGCTGAAAGCAGTAGCAATATGGTGCTCTTGGCTGCCACCATGATAATAACCGTCAGTAACTTTTCTGCACCAAAGATAACGGTTATGCATGCTTTGCCACATTTGATGCTGTTCATCGTGTACGTCCTGTTGCTGTTTCAATAAGCCTTAGCCTGCGGGCGAATCGGTGGTCAGTGTTTGGCAGACGGGCGTAACATATATGGCATGAGTTTGGCCCAAGAAATTAACCGTGTTGTGGCACCATTTACGGTCGAAGCACCTTATGAGCCTGCCGGAGACCAACCACAAGCTATCGCTGAATTAGCTGAGCGTATCGAAGGCGGCGAAAAAGATGTGGTGCTTATGGGCGCCACCGGTACCGGCAAGTCAGCAACCGCAGCCTGGTTGGTCGAGCGGCTCCAGCGGCCTACCTTGGTGTTGGTCCAAAACAAGACATTAGCTGCCCAGCTGGCCAACGAGTTTCGCGATCTGCTGCCCAATAATGCAGTGGAATACTTCGTGTCCTACTACGATTATTATCAGCCGGAAGCCTACGTCCCGCAGACTGATACGTTTATTGAAAAAGACTCCTCCATTAATGAGGAAGTCGAACGGTTGCGCCACTCTGCCACTAACGCGCTGTTGACACGCCGAGATACGTTGGTCGTAGCTACGGTCTCGTCAATATTTGGCTTGGGTACGCCGGAAGAATACATTGCCCAAATGGTCACCGTAAAAGTTGGTGACATGTTGGACCGTGATGACTTGTTACGCCAGTTCGTCAATATGCAATATGCGCGTAATGACGCCGATTTTCACCGCGGAACATTCCGCGTTCGTGGCGATACCGTAGAAATCATTCCGATGTATGAAGAGCTTGCGGTGCGTATTGAATTTTTCGGTGACGAAATCGACACGATACAAACTTTGCATCCCCTGACCGGTGACGTAATTCGTGAAGAAGATGAAATGTATATATTTCCTGCTTCACACTATGTTGCCGGGGATGATCGAATGGCACGAGCCATCAAAGATATCGAAGACGAGCTGCGCGTGCGACTAGAAGAAATGGAAGCCCAAAATAAGCTGTTGGAGGCCCAACGGCTGCGGATGCGCACCACATATGATTTAGAAATGATGCAGCAGATGGGCTATTGCAACGGCATCGAAAACTACTCACGGCATATCGATGGGCGAGCACCGGGCAGCGCACCACATACATTATTGGATTATTTCCCGGACGATTTCTTACTGATTGTCGACGAATCGCACGTTACGGTCCCACAAATTGGCGGGATGTACGAAGGCGATGCCTCACGAAAGCGCACCCTGGTCGACCATGGTTTCCGGTTACCCTCGGCATTGGATAACCGGCCTTTGAAGTGGGACGAATTTCTGGAACGCATTGGTCAAACTATCTACTTATCGGCTACTCCAGGTCCTTATGAGCTGTCACAATCCGATGGGGTAGTGGAACAAATTATCCGCCCAACCGGGCTAATTGATCCAGAGGTGATCGTCAAAGAAACCAAAGGCCAAATCGATGATCTCATGGATGAGATTAATTTGCGTGTGGAACGCGATGAGCGTGTACTGGTTACCACGCTGACCAAACGCATGGCTGAAGATTTGACGGACTATTTGATTGAGCACGGCGTCAAGGTGCAGTATTTGCACTCCGATGTAGATACCTTGCGACGCGTGGAGCTCATGACGGAACTTCGCAAAGGCGTCTTCGATGTGCTCGTCGGTATCAACCTGCTACGTGAAGGCCTAGATC